>Ga0307437_1000038_pt1 | contig 95684 bp, 76 predicted proteins | sample SalMarWE160390MG_FD_202146 | JGI IMG/M metagenome (GOLD analysis project Ga0307437, IMG submission 202146) | Salt marsh sediment microbial communities from the Plum Island Ecosystem LTER, Massachusetts, United States - WE1603-90 | ecosystem: Environmental > Aquatic > Marine > Intertidal zone >...
CCAGCCTACGAACTCCACACCTATTATATCACAGGAAGTGGTTCATCATGACACTTTTCGGCCAGGTTTCTAGGTTGACACCTCACTATTGTACCATCAATCGCTGCTACGTGCAAACCCTGCCCTGCCACCCAACAAAGCACCCTGAGTAGCCGCGAAGCGCAGTTGAGCGGCGTATCGAAGCCTGTCCTGAGCCGAGCCGAAGGGGACGCGACTCCGTCCGCTGAGAGCACGGCATCCCACCGAGAACGCCTCTACCTACCCGGTATCCACCAGCAGTCGTTTCTCTACTCGTCCAGATCCAGCCGCAGGTGCAGCTCCTTCAACTGTTCTTCGGACACGGGCGAAGGCGCGTCGAACATCAAGTCAGCGGCAGCGCCCGTCTTGGGGAAGGCCATAACCTCCCGAATGCTCTCCTCTCCCGCCAGAATCATCACCAGCCTGTCTATGCCGGGAGCAATGCCCCCGTGCGGCGGCGTACCGTACTCGAAAGCGTCCAGTAGATGGCCGAACTGGGACCGGATCTGCTGCAACGGCAAACCCATGATGCCAAAGATCTTCTCCTGGATGTCCCGGCGATGGATACGGATGCTACCCCCGCCAACCTCCACGCCGTTGCACACGACATCGTACTGCTGAGCGCGCGCTGCACCGGGGTCGGAATCCAGTAACGGCAGGTCCTCCGGCACTGGAGCGGTGAAGGGGTGATGCATGGCATCCCAACGATTCTCCTGCTCTTTCCACTCGAACAGAGGCATGTCTGTGATCCAGGCGAAAGCCAGGGTTTCCTTATCGCGCAACCCCAGCCGGTCGCCCATCTCCAATCGGAGCTGACCGAGGGACTCAGCAACCACGCTCCGCTGACCGGCGAGGATGAGAACGAGATCTCCTTCCTCGGCGCCCATCCGCTTCACGATCGTATCCAGCACCTGCGCCGAGAGAAACTTGGCAACGCTGGAGCGAACGCCATCTGGTGTCACAGCTATGGATACCAACCCCTGAGCGCCATACTGTCCCACCAACTCGCCCAGCTCATCAAGCTGCTTTCTGCTGTAGCCAGCACACCCAGGCACCCTGATGCCCTTGACCTGGCCTCCGTCGGCGACGGCGGACGAGAAGATGCGGAAGCCGCTATCAGCCACCAGGTCAGAGAGATCCACCAGCAGCATCTCAAAACGCATATCTGGCTTGTCGCTCCCATACTTGTCCACGGCCTCCCGGTAGCTCAGCCGCGGGAAGGGTTTGAACAGCAACTGCTTGGACGACACGTCCTCCACGAGCGCCGTGAAAAGATCCTCGGTGAGTCGAAGAACGTCTTCTTGCTCCACGAACGACATCTCGATGTCGAGTTGAGTGAACTCGGGCTGCCTGTCGGCGCGCTGATCCTCGTCCCGGAAGCAACGTGCGATCTGATAGTAACGGTCTATGCCCGCGACCATCAACAACTGCTTTAGCTGCTGAGGCGACTGGGGCAAGGCGTAGAACCGGCCGGCATGTATCCTGCTGGGAACCAGGTAGTCCCGGGCACCCTCGGGCGTGCTCTTGATCAGAATGGGGGTCTCCACGTCCACGAAAGCCCGGTCATCAAGGAATCTGCGGATGAAGCTGACGATGCGGTGCCGGAGCATCAACCTCTTCTGCATCTCCGGCCTACGCAGGTCCAGGTACCGGTAGCGCAGCCTCAGGGTTTCGTCGGCCGCTGCTTCCTCGTTGATGGGGAAAGGAGGCGTGCGCGCCTCATTGAGGATGCTGACGCTGCCGGCCGCCACCTCGATCTCGCCAGTGTCCATCTCCGGGTTCTCCTGGCCGCTGGGACGCCTGGTCACCTCGCCGGACACCTGCAGCACGTACTCACCGCGAACTCTCGAGGCCATCTCGTGGGCTTGCTCAGACGCGGACGGATCGAAGACCACCTGCACCAAGCCCCAGCGGTCCCTCAGATCGATGAAGATCAGCCCTCCGTGGTCTCGACGGCGATGCACCCAGCCCGCCAAGGTCACACTCTTCCCGACGTCGCCGGCTCGTAGTTCCCCGCACGTATGGCTTCTAAGCACTACCCCATCTCCTATGTACCTGGGCTTTGTGAGTCAGAACAGACTGTTCCCATTGATGATCAGGGCGAATCTGCAATCGAGAAAGAGAGCTGCGCGACGACTCATCAACATCCGGGACATGAAGATCTCGAAGTACTCCCCCACTTGAGAAACCTCAGTGTCGATGTCCAGCTCCAGGGTGATGCTCTTCTCCGCCGCATCAACCCGTAGGAACGATCGCTCAGCCGCGTAGTTGACACGGTCGTGTATGTCAAAACTGAGCATGTCCGGATTCTGCACTCGCGAGCGATGGACATCTGACTTGTCGGCCAGGATGACCGCAGCCGAGATGTCGCTCACCGGCTCGCCCCTCTCCTCCTCGTGGTTCCCGATAGCTCCCATGAGCAGTGCCAACTCGTCGAAATCCACTCCCATCCGCAGCAGAATATCTCGAGCGATCAGAGCGCCTGCCCAGTCGTGCTCGTCTCTGTAGATCACATTGCCGATGTCGTGGAGGTAGCCAGCCAGTGCCGCCAGTTCAGCGCGTCTCTCCGCCGATCCCAGGTGCAGCAGCACGTTCTGGGCAATGCTCCCCACCAATCGCGCATGGCGCTGTCCATGTTCCGTGTACCCCAGCACCGCCATCTGCTCGTTGCCCCTGGTCAGGTAGGCCTGCACCTCCGGGTCCTGCTCCAGAGTCCCCATGGTCACCAAAGCAGACTGACCGTGCACCGCCTGCCCGTTACCGGCTATGCCCCCATTCCTATCGACCATCTACCTGTTCACTCTCGTTGTTGTTATGTCCAGTCACTACAACCACCACCCACACCGCCCATGAAATCCCTCTGTGATCCCCTATCTCCCAGGTATCTCTCCGGGAGACTGGAGGGTATTATGTTAACTGTGTGAGAATCCTCCGTGCCTTGTTGCAGCACCTAGGCCGGACGCGGGAACCTGCGGCGCGCTGCATCAAGCTGGCTTGGCCCAGCAACAGGCACTTCGAGGCGGACGATGCCGCGCTCCACGGCGTAGGTCGCACCGCAGCTCTGGCAAACGTAACTGGCAGACCGCATGCACAACGCCAGCTCCCGGCACGAGGGGCAACGCACCACCTCACCCAGCGTCCAGCTTCTGTCTCTGGGCGACAGGACACCTTCCTTCCTGCCCCATACAACATCGTAGTACGTCTGCCATTGACGGATGCTCACCGAGTCAAACGACAGTTCAGCTAGAAGCGTTTGCAGCCTCTCCTTCGAGAACACGCGCCCTGGCATAAGCAAGGCATCGATCCCTATGCGATTGGTGATCAGCATCGTGCCACCCGGTCTCAGCACCCTGGCCATTTCCTTCATAGCCTGTGTGGCGTCAGCCAAAAACTCCAGCGCCTCCAGGCAGCACACAGCATCAAACGTGCCATCGTTGAACGGCAGATCGAGTCCATCTTTCCACAACCACATAACCCGGTCCTGGTAGCGGGCCGCCTTGCGGCTAGCCTCCCCCAGCATACGGAATGAGATGTCCAGACCGACGATGCTACCCTCGAACTCCAGGTTGCGCAACAGGGTAAGCGGCAACCGCCCGGTCCCTGTCGCCACGTCGAGCACCAGCGGTCTCCTGGTCCCCCGTAGCTCATGCACCAGAGGGACGGCCAAGGCACGCGCGTCGTCCACGGCATCGAAGTCCTTTATCCGGTCGTACGTGGGCGAGCCCCAGTCATAAAGAAAGGCCACAACGCGCCGCCCCAGGTACGCCCCTTCTGTAAGCACGATAAGCCAATACCCGAGGCCAGCCCCGACCCCCACGACGAGCAGCAAGAGCACTATGACCATCAGACAGCCACCGCCACCGAGATAGCCATCATAGCACACATGGTGAAAACCTGTGCGCGCCGCACGTACCACATCCCGTCGCCGCGGCGAAGCAGCTCAGGCTGCAACAGCAACTGCGGAAGCAAGAGCAGCGCGACAACCCCGGCCATAATGGGCTGCCTTATCACAACGAGCACCGCAACACTCAACACATGGGCCATGCTCAGCAAGAGAGCGCCTCTGTACGACTGCTGCTCGCGCAACCAGCGGTACGCGTACCAGGCCGTGGCATAGAGCGCAGGCCACACCAGGACCTGGAGCAACGCGACCAAGCCCTGCTTCTCCACCGCGGCGCCTCCCAGGGCAGTGTATCCTATCAGCCATGGTAGTCCGGCCAGGAAACAGCTAGCCAGGCCCGCACGCACAGTGCCCCTCGAGCGCGCATCCAGCAGAGCACCGGCAGCTACTCCCAGGCCCATCATTGTCACCACCAGAGGTCCGCCTCCCAGGAAAGCTGCCAAGAGAAACGCGACCAGAGACAGCAAGCCCATGCCTTGAATCGAGGTGCCCGCTTGTGGCCAGATGGTGTCCTGCCATCGCTGCTTCGCCTGGGCCACGAACGTGGAAAACCGGTGACCGACGGAACCAGGGAGAGTGTACGGCAATGCCGGCATCGAAGAGTGGTGTCCCGGGTTTGCACCCCTCGCCTCAGGGAAACGCCACGCACCGATGTTGGACGCCAATGTCCACACCGAGCCCAACACGGGGTCGGCAAGCACTACCGCCAACAGCACCACCAACGGGACCCACCACTCCAACTCCAACCCCCCTGAGGCCACGGCGCCGCACAGCACGGCCCACATGGGACCCAGCCACACGCGAGACTCGACGGGCCTAACCTCCAGGGTCAGCAGGCCCCCTTCATGCAGCTTCTGCTCCTGTTTGTCCTTACCCATCCGTACCCCGGTCAATTCCTACTTAGCAGAAGATTATAACATAAAGGAAGGCGGTTCCCAACACGTGCAGCAGACTGAAGCTGAGACCCAGGGACGGCTTCTCCTGATCCCCGCCGCGCTGTGCGTGCACGGGCAGGCGCAGGGGGGCTTGCCCGGGTCCGCTCAGGATGCTACAATGCTGTGGACCGCGCCAAGGATTGGGGACCGAGTGAATGAACCAAGTCGGCTGGTTCGGTCCTTGTTTGTGGGAAGCGAGATTGCCCATGGGTAAGAAAGCCAAGCCGAGGGGCTCGGCCCCTATTGCTTCCGACTCAGGCCGTATGGCGCTGCTGGTCCTGGCGGCGCTCCTCCTGGTGGCCTTCCTGCTCAGAGCCTGGGGCGCCCGGTTCGGCCTGCCTGAGGCCTTCTTCCACCCCGACGAACACGCCATCGTCGAGAGGGCAGCGTCCATCCTGCGTACCGGCGACTACAGCCCTCACTGGTTCAATTACCCATCGGCCTACATCTACCTTCAGGCTGTGGCCTACATCCCCTACTTCCTCATCTCCGCGGCACGAGGCTTTTGTAACGCCATACCCAGCGCAGCACCATACGGGTTCTATTTCGCGGGTCGTCTGATGACAGCCATGCTGGGCGCGCTCACCGTGCCCGTGGTCTACGCCCTGGCCTCCAAAGCCTTCGGCAGGAAGGCCGGTCTCATCTCGGCGGCGTTGCTGGCCTTCAACCTGCTCCACGTGGTGCACTCCCACTACGTGACCACCGATGTTCCCACGGCCTTTTTCGTGGCGCTCTGCTTGCTGTTCTGCTTCCTGTTCTTGCAGAAGGGGGAGACGAAGTACACTATCCTGGCGGCGCTCTTCGCCGGCCTGGCCGCCTCCACGAAGTACCCTGGCGGTATGGCTATCGTCCCCGTGCTCTTGGCTCAGGTGGTCGCCGACGGCAGGCGAAGCTGGCCTGCTCTCGCGCAGCGGTGGGGACTCTGTATGGGCGCCTTCGCCGGGGGCTTTCTGCTAGGGACACCCTACGCCTTCCTGGAGTTGAACACCTTCCTCAGGAGCCTGGCCACCGTTGTGGGCCACTACGGGGCCAGCCAGCCTGGTTTTGAAGGCTCAGGGAGTGCGTTCTGGTATCTCAGGCAGATGATGACCAGCGCGGACGCACCTGTGGTCGCTTTGGGGCTGGCAGGCGTTGTCTGGGCAGCGGTCAAGCACAGACGACAGGACCTGCTGCTCCTCTCGTTCGTGGTACCCTACTACCTGCTCATTTCCCTGTGGAGGGTCAGGTTCGAGCGCAACCTGGTGGTCCTCTTGCCTCTACTGGCGGTTTTGGCGGCCCGGGTCCTGCTCGACGCGGTCTCGTGGGTGACCGACAAGCGTGCTGGCCTGCGCCGATGGGAGGTCCCGCTTCTCGTCTGTGTGACCGCACTGGTCGCCCTGCTGCCCGCTACGGCCATCATCGACTTCGACTCTGCGATAACCCAGAAGGACCACCGCACTCTCGCCGCCGAGTGGCTGAATGCCAACGTCCCCGCAGGCTCCAAGATCGTCACCGAGGCCTTTTCGATACCCCTGGACGAGCAGCGCTTCGACGTGATCGAGTTAGTGCGGATAGACAGCGAGGGCCTGGAATGGTACCTGGATGAAGAGGTGGAGTACGTCATCGTCAGCGACGGCCATTGGCGCACCCTCTTCCAGGAACCGGAGAGGTATGCCCGGGAGATAGCGACCTACGACGAGATCCTGGCCCACTCGTCGATCGTGCTGGAGTTCCCCAGCCAGGTCCCTGCCCTGCTGAGCCGGGGCTATCCCACGATCGCCATCTACCACTTCCCTGATGTGCTCGTCTTGGAGATGGACTAGCCGCTCCTCTGATTGAATTGGCGGAAGCTACGTTGACAGCTTCACACCTCGCAACCGCAAGCTATTGCTGACCACAAATACCACGAAATGAGAAAGTCCACCGTCTCCGCCGCCTGAATCTCGCCACTCTCAAATCAAGCAATTTCTTGCTTGTCGCGCAACTTGGTGAGGATTTGTCACCAGATAACAACAGTTTTCAGTAAAACTGACACAATTGGAATGGGCGTGGCTGGTGTGTCTCCGACTGGGCAATCGCTGAATGGCGTCATGGTGAGTTTGCCATCCACCAGCATGTGTCATTATACTCAGGAAGGAGAAGAAACGTGCTAGTGGAGAAAAACATGGGTGCAAGTGAACTGATAGACAACCTGGTGGCGGAACTTACCGACTGGCGCGGCAAGACGTTCGCTGACATTCGACGGATTATCCGTGAGGCTGACCCCGAGATAGTTGAGGAATGGAAATGGATGGGCACGCCGGTATGGTCTCACGGCGGAATAGTCTGTATCGCCAATGCTTTCAAAGACAAAGTGAAATTGACGTTCTATGAAGGCGCGAGTGTCGCCGACCCGGACAAGCTCTACAACAACGGGCTTGCGGGCAAAAAATGGCGGACCATCGATTATTTCAAAGACGACAAGATTAAGGAGATCGAACTGAGGAATCTGGTGCGTTCCGCTGTGGACTACAATCTGGCGAAGGCGAAGACAAAGGCAGGGGCGAAAAAGACGGCAAAGTGATGACCGCGAGGTGGTCAAGCGTTGGCAGGAACCGCGCCCCACGAGTGTGCCGTACGACTTGGCAGCCACCGGGTGGCGCGTGCAGCGGGCTCTGGCAGTACAGAACGGACAGGAGGTGGATGGATAGGGTACCGGTCTCATCAAGCAACTTGGCGTCTGTCGGATATGAACCTGAGACAACCACTTTGGAAGTGGAGTTCCTGAACGGGAGCATCTACCAGCACTTCAACGTGCCTGAGTACGTCTTCGAGGGTCTTATCAACGCACCATCGAAGGGATCGTACTACTAGCACAACGTTCGAAAAGCCGGCTACCCGTATGCCAGGGTGGCCTGAGCCTGGTCAGTCTCCTAGACGAGCCTCAGGAGCACCCGAGACACCATTTGCGGATCGTGCGTACTATGATAGCTGGACTCCGCGTAGCCGCAGGCTATTACTGACCACGAAGATGGAGCTGAAGGCCATGGCCGCCGCCGCCATCCAAGGCACCAGGATACCCAGCGCAGCGATGGGGATGCCTGCGGTGTTATAGGCGAAGGCCCAGAATAAATTGGCCTTGATGGTGCCCATCGTCTTCCGGCTGAGTTCGATGGCCGCGGGAACGCTGCGCAGGTCCCCCCTCATGAGCACGATGTCGCCCACCTCCATGGCCACGTCGGTCCCGGTGCCGATGGCGATGCCGATATCCGCCTGGGCCAGCGCCGGGGTATCGTTGATGCCGTCGCCCACCATAGCCACCACGTGCCCTTCCTCCTGGAGCTTGGTCACCTCCGCAGCCTTGTCCTCGGGCAGGACCTCGGCCAGGACACGATCGATGCCCACCTGGTCAGCGATGGCCCGCGCGGTCCGCTCATTGTCGCCGCTGATCATGACCACGTCCAGCCCCATCTGCTGGAGTCGGGCGACGGCCTCCTGGGAACCCTCCTTCACGGTGTCCGCTACGGCGAGGACCCCTGCCACGTCGCCTTCCAAAGCCAGCACCACTGCGGTCTTGCCCTCCGACTGGAGGCGGTCCACATCCTCCCGGACTTTCTCCAGGGTGATACCGCTCTCTCTCAAGAACCTGAGGTTGCCCAGGAGAACCTGCTTGCCGTTCAGTCTAACCTTGATCCCCTGCCCCGCCACCGCTTCGAAGTCCTGAGCCTCTTCCAGAGACAGGCCTGCGGCTTGCGCGGCGTCCACGATGGCCTCCCCCAAGGGATGCTCAGAGCCTTTCTCCGCACTGGCCGCCAGCCGCAACACCTCATCCCTGCTCAACCCGCGATAAGCCACCACGTCCGTCACCTGGGGCTGTCCGCGAGTGATCGTACCCGTCTTGTCCAGCACCACCGTGTCCAGTGACCCGGCGCGCTCCAGGCTCTCCCCGCTCTTGATCAGGATGCCGTGCTCAGCGCCCTTCCCGGTACCCACCATCACCGCCGTGGGCGTGGCCAGGCCCAGGGCGCACGGGCAGGCGATGACCAGCACCGCCACCATATTGATCAAAGCCCTTTCCAGCCCAACCCCGCCGAGGAAGAACCAGCCCAGGAAGGTCAGGAGCGCCATGCTGATCACGGAAGGCACGAACACGCTCGCCACTCTATCCGCCAACCGCTGCACCGGCGCCTTGCTGCCCTGCGCCTGCTCTACCAGCCGGATGATCTGGGCCAGCACGGTGTCCTTGCCCACTTTGGTGGCCTGGAACTTGAAGCTGCCGCTCTTGTTGATCGTGGCGCCAATAACCTCGTCGCCCAGCTCCTTGGCCACCGGCAGGCTCTCACCGGTGATCATCGACTCGTCTACTGCGGACCGGCCCTCCACCACCGCCCCATCCACCGGGATCTTCTCCCCAGGACGAACGACGATCACGTCGCCCACCCGGACCTCTGCCACGGGAAGATCCATCTCCTGCCCGTCGCGAACGACCCGCGCCGTCCGGGCCCGCAAACCCATCATCCTCTTGAGGGCCTCGGACGTGCGGCCCTTGGCCCTGGCCTCCAGGTACTTGCCCAGCACGATCAGCGTGATGATCATCGCCGCCGTCTCGTAATAGACGTGCCCACCGATGAGAAACGTGGCCGCCAGACTGTAGAAGTAGGCTGCCGAGGAGCCCAAAGCGATCAGCGTATCCATGCCAGCCGTTAGCAGCTTCAGCGACTTCCACGTGCCGCGATAGAACTGCCAGCCCACGTAGAACTGCACCGGCGTGGCCAGGGCCAGCAAGACGTACTTTCTCAAGGCAAACTCGGGCAGCAGCCCCACATCGACACCCATGGAGAGGAGGAACGTGGGTATCGTGAAGATGAGCCCGACCAGGAGGAGATGTCTCTGGTGCCTGATCTCATCCTCTCTGGCCTTGGCCTCCACGTCCTCGGCCGTCGCTGCGTCTTCCACGAGTATGACCCCATAACCCGCACTCTCTACCGCCCTCTTCAGGGTCTCCAGATCCACGAGAGAAGGTACATACTCCACGCTCGCCTTCTCCGTGGCCAGGTTCACGTCCGCCCTCAGCACACCCTCCACCTTCCTCAGGGCGCGTTCGACGTTCTGCACACAGTTGGCGCAGGTCATGCCCGTGATGGGCAGATCTATTCTGGCCGTGGCCACTTCGTAGCCCGCATCCCGAATGGAGCCTACCAGGGCCTCACCTCGCACCAGATCGGGATCATAAGCCACGATCGCCTTCTCGCTGGCCAGATTGACCTTCGCCTCCGTCACTCCCTCGACCTTGCCCAACGAGCGCTCGATGGTCAGTGCACAGTTGGCACAGGTCATCCCCGTCACGGGCAACACTACTTCTTTCTCTGCCATCTCTCTTTTCTCCCGGCCCCAACCGCCCGCAGCCACTCCTGACGCAGATCACGGTCCTGCGCAGGTCACCTCTCAGCGAGGTGGCTTCGCGGGCCTTTTCTACGGCTACCGAGCCGCCGGATACCCGATCTCCTCCAGCATCTTCTCCACTCGGCCAGCTACTGTCTCATCTTCATAGGCCACCGCGACCTGCTTGGTCTCGAGGTCGCCTGTCACGTCCTTGACTCCGGAAACGGTCCTCAGTTCGCGCTCAATCGTGGCTACACAATGTGCACACGAGATGTTCGGAACGCTGTATACCTTGCTCGACATGTCTGTCCTCCCTCTCTTGTCTCCCGCTATCGATCCCTGCATGGCCAGGCATGGAGACTCCCTCATCTGTCTCCACGACCACCTAAAGGTTGTTTGCTGTCTCGAAGACGTCGAGCAGCTCTCCGATGACCCGCTCCCGCTCCTCTGCTTCCTCCCCTCGAATGGCCGTGGTGACACAGGTCTGCAAATGATTCTCCAATATGATTCCGTTCACCTTCTCCAGCGCGCCCTGCACGGCGATGGACTGCTTGATGACATCGATGCAGTATACATCCTCCTCCACCATCCGCTCTATGCCGCGCACGTGCCCCTCGATGCTTCGCAGCCTGTTCTTGACCTGTTTCTTCTTCGCTTCGTCCATCGTTTCCCTCCTCGATACCCCACCCCCCCTGGGGTGGGGACCTGCTTCCATTATACTGGAAATACTCACTCCTGTCAAGTTTGACATGAGCGGGCAAAGATGCTAGAATATCTGTAGGCTCTACTATGAGCCTGGAGGGATGCGGAAGGCATCCACCAACCTTAACAATATGATCAGTCACGGGCACGTAAGGGGACCGTCGCTGGGATAGATACCCAGAGGAACTTCCCGACTCCCAGCCCCTAGGGGCATGGTCACTGGACGAAACAGCAAGTCCAGGCAGGGGTTTACCCCTGACGACAACTGCAACAGAGAACGAACCAGCCGACAGGCAGGTGCCACGGGCACGGCCTCACGGTGATGGGTGAAAGGGTGGTGTAAGAGACCACCAGCGCCGTCGGTGACGGCGGCGGCTAGGCGAATGTCTGACTGGGAGCAAGGCAGGTGGGGTGGGTTCTTTCGAGGATTCACTCCTGCCGCAGTGATGGCGCCAAGAGGGGTCATACCCCTGGCGGCAGTCGTCACCAGGGCCACTGGCCCTGAGACAGATGACGGTCGGAACAGAATCGGGGGTACGCCTGCTTGCCCGCCTGAGAAGCTCCGCTGGCACGTCGCGGGGATGAAAGGTATCGACAGGGAAGGTTGGTCGCGGATAGCAAGCCGAGGTGCTCCCCTCGCTAAACAGGGGCAACCCAACAATAACTGGCGAGCAACAACTCGCACTGGCTGCGTAAGCAGCCACGTCCCCCCGGCCCCACTCTGGCGGGCCGGGTCAGGGCGCCATAAGGCCGGAGTGCGCTAGGCTCGACACCGATACGGTCTGGCAAAGGGGGAAACCCTGCATCGGCTGGCTTCCGTGGAACTCCGTCGGCTAGAGGGCCTCGGAGGCGAGATGAAAACGGCCGACTAAGCTTGTAGAAGGCCTCGCCCTAATTCTCTGGACGCGGGTTCGATTCCCGCCATCTCCACTAGCAGCTACTAGCAGTGTACTAGCACGTTGTACGTAGAGGTACCGAGTGTCCAGGAAGAAGCGTCAAGGCAAACTCTCCCTGCCCAAAGTGGTGACTATCGTCACCTGCACCGTGGTCGCCATGCTCACCATAGACTTCGGTCGCAAGGCCCTCGACAACTACCAGATCCAACAACAGGTCGATTGGCTGAGTGAGCAGGTCGCTCTCGAGCAACAGACGAACGAGGAGCTCCAGCAGGAACTCTCGGACGTGAGCAGTGACGCCTACGTCGAGAAGATCGCCCGGGAAAGGCTCAAGCTGATCAAGCCGGGAGAGGTAGCAGTGGTGGTCATCCAGCAGCCCACGGACGCCTCCGCCTCTGCCACCGAGGGCTCTCAGGCACACGCGACTGAGGGTGAGAGTCTGCCCTACTGGCAACAGTGGGCGGACCTCCTCCTTGGAACTCAACCGTGACCAGCCCGTCGCTTGACTTGCGATTGGGAATGGGCTATAATACACTGTGTATGCGTTGCGGGGTAGAGCAGCGGAAGCTCGTCGGGCTCATAACCCGGAGGTCGTTGGTTCGAATCCAACCCCCGCTACCTTCTTCACCAGGCCATGAACGATTTGGGCCATCGCGCCTGGGTTTGTGCCGGCGTAGCTCAGTTGGTAGAGCAGGGGACTCATAAGCCCTAGGTCACTGGTTCAAGTCCGGTCGCCGGCACTGAGAACGAGCCCCGATGGATGTTCATCGGGGCTTTTTCGCGCCACCAAACGGCGGATCTTCCCACACCCACCCAACGGCTGCGGATCCTCGTGCTCGCAGCTCTCCTTCGCCACAATAGCGCTCCCGACGGGGGTGAGCCCGTTTGTGCTTATGCGGCTCGCGGCCACTCGGACATCAAGACCACCATGCGCTATGTCCACGCCAGCGGCTTCGATGACCTGGCCGCTGCGGTGGCAAAGATGGCTTGAAGGCTACTTGCCGAGTACAGCCGTCGAAGCTACAATCGCTATCAGGTGCCGCCTCCCGACGGTAGGACCTCGTTGGGTGGACACTTGGCAGAGTTGGGCAGTTCTGGTATAATAGTGGTGCTTATGCGGACAGTTAGGGGTCTGACCTAGTCCAGGAGAAGGAAGATGAGCACATGAGCCTGATTGTCTCACTGAGGGTGCCGGACGGGGTGGTCGTGGCTGCTGACAGTCTTTCGACTTCGCAGACGCGCGTTGAGATCGTTGCGGAGGGAATGCAGGTCGAGTGTCCTAGCTGCAAGCAAAAAATCGCTGCGGGCGACCTTGCACTACCACCCATCGCGTTTCCGTTCTCTGCGTCGTCTTTCACTCAGAAGCTCTTTCCCGTCCACGGTCGCTTCGCCCTTGGGTATTTCGGTCAAGGCATCATCAATGAGAGAAGCATCCATAATCATCTTGAGCAGTTCGAACGGTCCTCTGAGAGCAGTGAGACGTTGGAGGCTACCAGGGATGCACTCATCGTCTACCTAGAGGAGCAACTTCTAATCCAATACCCAACCTACCAAGAGGAGGGACCGCTCGACCAGTATCCAGCGGCCTTCCACCTGAACGGGTATGAGGAGGTTGACGAGAGACAAGTTGGTGTCACCTACGAGGCCTACGTTGGCCGCCAGAACGTCCTGCGCAGACGCGACATAATAGGCTGCACCGTAGGAGGTGAACAGAAGGTCGTACAGAAACTCTGGGACATAGGACGTGAGGACCAGCGCTTCGGGTTCAAGTACCCGCTGTTCTCACTACAGGACGCCATAGATCTGAGTGAATTCCTCATCGATGCGACAGGCACATTTCAGAGGTTCGCCAACGAAGTCCCTACCGTAGGTGGGGCCGTAGACATTGCACTGGTGACTCCGTTTCGCGGTTTCCAGTGGATAAGGCGCAAAGCATTGATGGAGGTACTGGAGGATTCAGAGAATGATAGCACAATTGCACGTGGAGAGTCCAGACTCACAGGTTTCCGCGCATGAAGTGTTAATCCGCATTGAGCCCACCGCTCAGCCCTACTACTTTGCCGTTGACTGTGCCAGCGCGAGCGACGACGTAGCGTCGGATGCTATCATGGAGGACGTCGTCCGCAGGTACCGCGACGCATGGGAGAAACTCGCTGAGATGTGATAAGGTACTTGACATTCCAGGAGATAGTCTCACTGAACAGACGACTGATTCTGGAAACAGGTGGATTTCGGGATGGCGCTGGCAGGCTACTCAATCCCAACAGCCTTCGCTATACCGTTGACGTAGTTCAGGCTAGGCTCAACGACGAGTTGTACCCATCCCTAGGTGAGAAAGCAGCCAAATACGCATTTCAGATCATCGTGGGCCATCCCTTCCTGGACGGCAACAAGCGCACAGGGACATTCTGTGCGTTTTGGTTCCTACGTCTCAATGGCTGCGAGCTGTCTGCGGCGATTACCCAGGATGAGGTTGTGCAATTCGCGACCGATGTTGCCAGCGGAGAGCTGGACCTAGAGGGCATCACTTCGTGGATTCAAGCCAGGTTGGAGTAACTGGTACGTCGTGCAACTCACCAAGCGCACCAATCTGATTGCGGGCCTGCCTACTGCAATCTCTGCGGTCATGTAGACGACAACCTACCGTGAGTTCCCCCCACGGGATCCCAAGCACCCCAGAAGCCCGCCGAACGCCAATCCCCCCTCGGTCATCATGGTGCTAGGGGGTCTGCGCCCTACATAGCAGGTCCCAGCGATAGCCAGGGCAAGCCAGGGGCGATGCTGGCGCTGGCTCCCAGTCCGTCATTCCGCAGTCTGGCGACGTCTGTAGGGGACGTGCCGGGACTGCAGCGCCTTCGCGACCGCCCTGGACCCGCGACGGTCGTACCTCCCCGTCGTCTGGACGCTGGCCTGCCCCAGGACCTTCGCCACGGTCGCGATATCGGTCCCGTTGTCCAGCAGGTCCGCCGCATGTCGTGCCAGCCCAGGGACTTGACCCCAGATTGCTCCGCCCGACGGTCCAGCGTCTCTGCCAGGATGTCCGCAGAGAGGCCCCCTGCCCGTGTCCGGTTGGCCTTGTCTATCGCCCGGAACAAGAGGCGCCGGCCCCCCTATCTCTTTCATCACCACCTGTCCGGCCCTCTCCTCCCAGACAACGGTGCCCCTCTCACAGTTCCGTCTCTCGTGGCCCAGCCTCAAGCACTCGCGAGTCTAGCTCCACAGCTCGCCAAGTTCTCCAGCCCACCTCCATCCGTCCTCAGATCGTCCTGAATGTCCACCCCACCCCACCCACACACACACGCGCCAGATGTTCGTTCAACCCCAGCCGCGCCTTTCCGCCCACCCCACCTCCACCCTCTCCTACCTTAAAACTGCCGGCCAGGGCCGATACTCGACTTGACAGCAGATTGAAAGTGCGGTATATTAGACATAGTGTCTCGTATATGATATATCGTACTTCTCTCTGCATCAGGACCAGGCAGGTGACAGATGTACCCTAGCCCCCCCGCGGCCCCTAGCGACACGCTGGGATTGGAAAAGATCGCAGCCCCGGCCTCCCTCAAGGACCAGGCGTACCTGGCCATCAAGAGAGCTATCTTGACCCTCAGACTCAAGCCTGGCGAAGCCTTGGTGGAAAGCGACCTGGCCAATCAGCTCGGCATCAGCAAGACCCCCGTGAGGACGGCGCTCCACGAACTGGAGCGCGAGGGACTGGTCACCAAGGTGCTCTACAAGGGCACGTACGTGAGAGAGGTGACGCTGCGGGACGTGCGAGAGATCTTCCAGTTGAGGGCGGTACTGGAGGGTTTGGCGGCCCGTCTCGCAACCCCGCTCCTTGAAGAGAGCGAACTCGCTCGAGCGAGGGAACTCCTGCAATCGATGGAGAGGGCCCTGGAGATGGGAGACAGGCCACTTGCCTCTCAGTACGGAGCGCAATTCCACTACCTGATACTCCAGTCGGCCGACAACGAGCGTCTACAGCTTATCTGGCATAACCTGGACGACCACACGCAGCGCTTCCGACTGATGTCAGACCAGATTTCAGGGCGTCTGGAGAAGTCCATTGGAGAGCACAAGTGGATTCTGGAGGCGCTCGAACAGAGAGACCCAGATCTGGCAGAACAGAGACTCAAGGCGCATTTGCACAGCGTTCTAGAGGAGATGTCGGCGGAGCAGTCAGCGGACACCGAGCACGATGGAGAGGAGTCGCTTCTGTGAAAGTTGCTGAGGCCATCGCAAGACTCTTGGAGGCGTATGGTGTCGAGTACATCTTCGGCGTGCCCGGCGATACGAGTATGCCCCTCTACGATGCTCTATACGATGCACCGGGGAGCATCAGGCACATCCTGGCCAGGGATGAGAGATCGGCGTCCTTCATGGCCGACGTGTATGCCCGACTAAGCTCTCGGCCGGCCGTTTGCGAGGGACCGAGCGGAGCCGGGGCCACCTACATCCTGCCCGGTGTTGCGGAGGCCCATGCGTCCTCGATACCGCTCGTCGTCCTCACCAGCGACACGCCCCTCACGGGTGACGACAAGGGTGTGCTCACCGCACTCGATCAGGAAGCGCTCTTCGCGCCGGTCACCAAGTGGCGCACTCGAATCAAGGTCGCCCAGAAGACGCCCGAGATTCTGGACAGGGCCTTCCGCATTGCCACCAGCGGCCGCCCGGGCGCGGTGCAGATAGCCCTCCCTCATGATGTCCTGGACGAAGAGATCGGTTCCATCCAACTCCATGCCCAGGAGGAAAACAAGACCTATCCCGCGTTCAGAACCCGACCCGACCCGGCCATGGTGGAAAGAGCGGCCGCCCTGCTGGTGAGAGCCGAACGCCCGCTTTTGATCGCCGGGGGTGGAGCAACCATCTCCCAGGCGTGGGACGAGGTCACCAAGCTGGCGGAAGCCCTCACTTTACCCGTCGGAACCTCCATCAACGGCAAGGGCAGCATCGCAGAGGACCATCCCCTGAGTATCGGGATCGTGGGAGGCAATGGGGCACGCCCATACGCCAACCGTCTGGTGGCGGCAGCAGATCTGGTTCTCTACGTCGGCTGCAAGACAGATTCTGTGACCACCCTCAACTGGACGCTCCCCTCCCCTACAGCCGGAGTGACCATCCTCCACGTCGATGTCGACCCCAAGGAGATAGGCAACAACTACCCCACGGCCGTGGGGCTGGTTGGAGACGCGAAGCTGGCCCTGGCAGACTTGCTCGAAGCACTGTCGGCAAGCCACGGGCAGCGCCACCCCAACGAAGCTCTCCTGGCCGAGATCTCCACCCAGGCCAGGGACTGGTGGGACGCAGTTCTTCCCAAGATGGTGAGCGATAGCATCCCCATCAAACCCCAGCGAGTGATGAAGGAACTCACAGACGCGCTGCCTTCAGACAGCGTCATCGTGGCCGACGCAGGCACGGGCACACCGTTCACGTCCGCCTTCTACCGGTCTCCTGCGGGCAGGCATGTCATCATCCCTCGGGGCTATGGCGGACTCGGTTATGCGCTCCCGGGGGTCGTGGGAGCCAAACTCGCCAGACCGGAAGCCGCAGTTGTAGGCCTGATCGGCGACGGCAGCTTCGGTATGTCCGTGGGGGAACTGGAGACCATTGCGCGCCTGAAGCTGCCCGTCACCATCCTCCAGTTCAACAACTCCTGCTTCGGATGGATCAAGACGCTTCAGCACCTGTACTATGACGACCGATATGTGTCCGTCGATTTCTCACCCGACACCGACCACGCAGCGATTGCGCGAGGTTTCGGATTGCAGGGCCTCCGAGTCGACCAGCCGGGCGACCTGGGACCCGCCATCCGTGAGGCTGTCCGCAGCGACAGACCTACTTTCATAGACGTAGTAACAGAGTCGGAAGAGAGTGAGCTGCCCCCTGTGCACAAGTGGGAGGCGATCGTCGAGGGGCGGCAGCAGCACCACTAGCCAGGTTCGACCAGCACCTATCCCGCGATGATAGGTGCCCAGCCACCTGCTGGATAGCGAGAACCAGCCTCACGCTGAACTGGAGCAAGTCGTGGTTACTGTCTCTCTCAACATCAACGGCGAGCAGATCAGCTCCAGCTTGCCACCTGAGATGACCTTGCTCAGGTTCCTTCGGGACGAACTCAGACTGACGGGTACCAAGAACGGCTGTAGCACGAACCACTGCGGCGCCTGTACAGTGCTGGTCGACGGCCAGGCAACCAAGTCCTGCTTGCTTCGAGTAGCCAGACTCGACAACGCCGAGATCGTCACCATCGAAGGGCTTTCCCCACCAGGCGTGCTACATCCGATCCAGGCCGCCTTTCTGGCGGCTGGGGCCGTGCAGTGTGGGTTCTGTACCCCCGGCATGATTCTGGCCACGAAGGCATTGCTGGACGTCAACCCAGATCCCACGGACGCTGAAATCCGCGAGGGCTTGAAGCACAACGTCTGTCGTTGCACGGGCTATTCCAAGATCATAGATGCCGTCAAGCTAGCTGCACGCTGGCTCAGACATCCAAGAGAAATGAAGCTATCTCTGGGCGGCGGCTATGGGGAATCCGTGATCGATCTAGATGGGGTGGCCAAGGTCCAAGGACGCCTCCCCTTCGCTGACGACCTCTACCTACCAGACATGCTCCACGCCAAGGTGCTGTGGAGCGAGCACCCTCATGCAGCGATCGAGCGAGTGAACACGGCGGCCGCAGAGGCGGTATCCGGAGTGGCATGTGTGCTGACGGCGAGAGATGTCCCTGGCCACAATGGTTTCGGACCGCTCAAGCAGGATCAGCCTGTCCTCTGTGGCGACAGGGTGCGCTTCATCGGCGATCCGGTGGCCCTGGTGCTGGCAGAGACTGAGGCGGCAGCAGTGAAGGCGCGCGACTTGATACAGGTGGAGTACGAGCCTCTGCCAGGAGCATTCTCACCCCAAGAGGCCCTCAAAGAGGACGCACCCCAACTCCACCCGGATGGCAACCTGTGCAAGCATCTGCTGCACACGGTGGGCGACGTGGAGGCAGGTCTGGCCGTCTCTCATCTGATTGTGGAAGGGCACTTCGAGACCCCCTTTGTCGAACATGCCTATCTGGAACCAGAGTCGGGAGTGGTCTATTGGGATGGGGACGTCCTCAATCTCAAGGTGCCAACCCAGTTCCCCTTTGAGTTGAGGACCCAACTAGCCAAGGTCCTGGCCGTGCCGGAGGAGAAGATACGAGTCCAGATCACGCCCCTGGGTGGATCCTTCGGCAGCAAGATTGACGCCACTGTAGAACCTTTGATAGCGCTCGGGGCCTATGTTACCAAGAGGCCAGTCAAGCTCACTCTGACCAGGGAGGAGTCCCTGAAGCGCAGCGTGAAGCGACATCCATATTCGATGGACTACCGGGTAGGGCTGGACGGAGAAGGCAGAATTCTGGCGGTGGACGCCAAGCTCTTGTCCGACACCGGCGCCTACACCAACCTTGGGCCCCGAGTGATCGACCAGGCATGTATCTTCTCGTGCGGCCCATACGAAGTCCCGAACTTGCGTGTGGAAGGCTGGGCCGTCTACACCAACAACGTCAACGCCAGTGCCTTCCGTGGTTTTGGCATCAACCAAGCTGCCGTCGCCATCGAATCCCTTCTCGATGAGGCAGCGCGCAAACTGTCCATGGACCCCTTCGAATTGCGCTACAAGAACGCCTTGAAAGAGGGGAGCACCACCGCAGCCGGTGAGATCCTCAGACGTAGCGTGGCCATACAGGAAACGATCTCCGCGGCCCGTGAGGCCCTGGAGGAGGAGCTACCCAGAATCAAGAAGATGGTAGCTCCGGGGAAGAAGCTGGGCATCGGTGTGGCGTCGGGCTTCAAGAACGTTGGCGCGGGGAAGGGCAAAGTGGACGATGCCGGCGCCATCTTCACCCTGCTGCCCGGCGGGAAGGTCCAACTGAGGGCCTCTGCGGTGGACATGGGACAAGGCATCCGTACGACGCTGGCCCAGATCGCGCGCCAGGTTTTCCCCTTGCCTGAAGACACTCTGGAGCTCATCACCGGCGACACAACCCTCACCCCCAGGCACGGCGGCGCCGTTGCCGAGAGGCAGACGCTGATCAGCGGCAATGCCGTGATGGAGGCCGCGAAGAGATTCAAGACTGAGGTGCTACACGCCGCCGCAGGAGTGATGGCAGCACCCGCCGAAGAACTGGAGCTCTTCCCCGATGGTGTGGTGCACATGAAAACCGAGAACCACGTTTCGCTGGAGGACCTGGAACGCGAACTCCGGGAGCAAGGCAAGCAGGTGGTAGCCGAATATATCTACGTCGCTCCCAAGACGCTCGCCCTGGCTGACGTCGACGGGCGGAGCGCCGTCCCTCCCGAAGAGTACCGCAACTATCCTGCGTACGCCTACACCACACAGGTGGCAGCAGTGGAGGTAGACCCAGGCAGCGGCGAGGTCAAGCTGCTTGAAGTGCTGGCTGCCCATGATGTGGGCCGGGCCATCAACCCACAAAAGATAGAGGGCCAGATCGAGGGGAGTTGTCACATGGCCCAAGGCTACGCCCTCTCGGAAGAGTACCCTGTGGAACGAGGGATTCCCAAGGCGCGCACCTACCGCGATCTACACCTTCCCTCCATCATGGATGCCCCTCTGGTCAGGACCCTGATCGTGGAGAAGCCAGATTCGACCGGTCCTTTGGGAGCCAAAGGGATTTCGGAAGTGGCGACTGTTCCACTTACCCCAGCGATCCTCAACGCCATCTATGATGCCCTCGGGGTACGCATCTACGATCTCCCGGCCACGCCCGAAAAGATCCTCTCGGGTCTGGAGAGCAGAAGGGGCGCCGCGGCGAGCGAGATGCCGAATCGTTTCCAGACCTCTCCCGAGAGTAGCGTATCACAAGGGGAATGAGCACTTGTCTCTCGTCCAGATTGGTTAGAGATTCACGCCAGAAAGGAGTACAGGTATGCCAAGGGTTGTAGTCATTGGAGGGGGTTGGGCAGGCTGCGCGGGCGCGCTCGCGGCCAAGAAGGCTGGCGCCGACGTCATCCTGTTGGAGAGGGCCGATTCACTGCTCGGGGCGGGCCAGGTGGGCGGCATCATGCGCAACAACGGCCGCTTCACCGCAACTGAAGAAATGATCGCCATGGGCGCCGGAGATCTCTTCAAACTGAGTGACGCTACCTCCCGGCACACGAACATTGAGTTCCCCGGCCACCAACACGCCAACCTCTATGACGTCACGCTGATGGAACCCGTTGTTCGGCGCTACCTGCAAGAGAAGCAGGTGGAGATCTGGACCGTCAGCAGAGTCACCAAGGTCGTATCCAGTGAAAACAAGATCGAGGCAGTCCAACTCGAGACCGGCCAGACCTTTGAGGGCGACGCCTTCGTAGAGGCCACAGGGACCATGGGACCGCAGGGCAACTGCCGCAAGTATGGAAATGGATGCGCGATGTGCATCACGCGCTGTCCCACTTTCGGCGGTAGGGTCAGCATCGCGGAGCGCGCCGGTGTCAAAGAGATGAAAGCCAAGAAACCGGACGGCTCCTTCGGCTCCATGAGTGGCTCGTGCAAGCTGAACAAGGATTCCCTGGACAAGGGGTTGGTGCGCGAGCTTGACCAGACCGGGGTGGCGGTGATTCCGCTTCCCAAAGACGTAGCGGAGCACAAGAAGGAGCTGCTCGCCATCAAGAGCTGCCAGCAGTACGCTCTTCCAGCGTTTGCCGAAAACGTGATCCTTCTCGACACCGGCCACGCCAAACTCATGGCTCCCTTCTACCCCCTCATCGATCTGCGGAAGGTGCCGGGCTTGGAGAACGCCCGTTTCGAAGACCCTTATTCCGGCGGTATCGGCAACTCCATGCGCTTCCTGGCCCTGTCTCCTCGAGATCAGTACCTGAGAGTGGAGGGAATCGCCAACCTCTTCTGCGGGGGTGAGAAAGCTGGCATCCTCGTAGGCATCACGGAGGCCATCTGCACTGGTACCCTGGCTGGGCACAACGCAGCCCGCCACGCCATGGGCAAGGACCTCCTCGAACTCCCTCGCAGCCTCGCTGTGGGCGACATGATCGCCGATGTCAAAGAAGAGATGGATGCTGGCGAAGGTATGTTCAAGAAGTTCACCTTCTCGGGCTCTGTGTACTTCGACCGCATGAAGGAATTGGGTCTCTATAGCACCGATGTGACGGAGATCGAACAAAGGGTGGCCGACTCAGGCATGGGCGGCATCTTTGAGAAAAGAGTGGGCTGACTCCTACACCCAAACAGACCAGACAGTTATCTCCGCGAATCCCGGCCGTGAAAGGAGGTGATCGACACCAAACACCCGCTAGAGCACCACTCAATGGATTGTCCGCCGACTATCGAAGGAGGAAATGAAAGTGAGATCGAATATCGGCAGATTCATCATCGCGGCTCTGTTGCTATCCCTGTTGGCGACTGCCTGCGGCGCGCCAGCACCGACCGCCGCGCCGACGACACCCCCAGAGGCCCCCGAGGCGACCACGGCGCCGGAGCCGACCACGCCACCAGAGGAGCCGCCCCCCGCGGGGCCTAGCGGCTCCATCGTCATCGTGATCGGCAATGACCCGTCGACGCTCGACCCTCAATACTCCGATGATGGAAACGAGCACAAGATCAACGACAATGTCTACCAACACCTGCTTACCCGGGACCCAGAAACCGGCGAGATCATGCCCGAGCTGGCCGAGTCCTGGGAGGAGATCGACGACACGACGTGGCGCTTCAAGTTGCGCGAAGGCATAGAGTTCCACAACGGTGAACCTCTCAATGCCGAAGCTGTTGTCTTCAGCGCAGAGCGCATCATAGACCCCGACTTCAACTCGGAGCAGATCTCCTTTGTGGACAGCATCATCGGTGGCGAGGTCGTCGACGACTATACCGTCGATATCCTCACCGATGGGCCTGACCCCACCCTGCCGGCGCGCATGACCTGGCTGAAGATCGTGCCTCCCGCGTACGCTAGCGATACCCCCGATCAGTTCGCCCAAGCGCCAGTTGGCACCGGTCCCTACAAGTTCGTGGAGTGGGTGCGAGGGAGTCATGTCACCTTGGAGGCCAACGAGGACTACTGGGGCGGCGCACCCTCTATCGCCGAAGTCACCTTCAGGCCCATCGAGGAGGCTGCCACCCGACTGGCGGCGCTCCAGACCGGTGAAGTGGACGTGGTGACCGACCTGATACCCGAGTATCTGGCACAGGTCGAGAACTCGGTTGCTATCCCCGGACTCGAGTTCGCCTGGATCAGGATCAACACCAACGTCGAGCCTCTCAATGACGTGCGCGTCCGTCAGGCCCTCAACTACGCGGTCGACAAGGAGGCGCTTGCCCAGTCCCTCTACGGCGGCTATGCCGTGGTAGCCGAGGGACAGATCCTTACTCCAGGTCACTTCGGGTATAACCCCGATGTGGTAGCCTATCCCTACGATCCCGACATGGCAATGGACCTCCTCGACGAGGCTGGCGCCTCGGGCGCAACCCTCGAACTCATCGGCGAGTCCGGGCGCTGGCTGAAGGACAAGGAGTTGGTCGAGGCTATTGCCGCCCAGCTCGAGGCGGTTGGCCTGAACATCGAGCTCAACATAGTCGAGTGGTCCGACTGGCTCGATCTGCTCTTCGCAGGCGCGGAGGCGGCCCCAGATCTCCAGTATTCTGCACACGACAACGTGCTGCTGGACGCCGATCGTACTCTGTCCGCACTGTTCACCACTGAGGGTAGCCAGGCCGCATACGGCAATCCCGATGTCGACCAATTGGTGCTAGACGGAAGGACGGAGACGGACCTACAGCTGCGCGAGCAGATGTACCATCAGGCCGTGGAGACCATCAGGGAAGAGGCGGCTTGTATCTTCCTGCTCAATCTGGACAACATCTACGGGCTGAACCCGAATCTCGAGTGGACTCCACGTTTGGATGGGCGCATCTTCGTCAAGGATATGACTCTCACCGAATAGGCGAAGCGGAAGGACCTGGGTGGGGCCCAGATCGGCCCCACCCAGTACCCGCAGAAGGGGGTGATCACCATCGGCGCCTACTTCGTCCGCAGGTTGTTGCAGTCCATATTCGTGATCGTCGGGGTCTCAATAGTGGTGTTCGTCATCACTCGCGCCATAGGAGACCCAGCGCGCATGAGCCTGCCACTCGAGGCCACGGATGAGCAAGTCGAGGCCTACGCCCAGCGAATGGGCTTCCGCGATCCCCTACTCGTTCAGTTCTGGGATTGGGCCAAGAAAGCCCTGAGAGGCGACTTCGGGGACTCGCTGTGGCAGCGCCAGCCAGCGATGGGCCTGGTGCTCGAGAGGCTGCCGGCGACGCTGCAACTCTGCTCCACCGCCATCGTCCTGGCCGTCGCTGCATCGATACCTCTGGGTATCCTGGCCGCGCTGAGACCAGGGTCCTGGCTAGACAAGATCACCACCAGCATCTCGTTGGTCGGCGTGTGCATCCCAGACTTCTGGCTCGGACTGATGCTCATTCTGCTCTTCTCGGTATCCATTCACCTCTTCTTCACTTCGGGCTATGGCACCCCCCGACATCTTGTCCTGCCTGCTATCACCCTGGCTGCTCGGCCGTGGGGCCGCATCACTCAGATCGTGCGCAGCAGCATGATGGACGAGATGCACAAAACGTACATGGTGACCGCCCGCGCAAAGGGACTCACCGAACAGAAGGTGATCATCTCTCACGCCCTCAAGAACGCCAGCATTCCCATCGTGACCCTGGCTGCCTGGGAATTGACACGCATGCTGGCGGGGTATACCATCGTGGTCGAGACGGTGTTCGCTTGGCCCGGCTTTGGACTCCTGGCCATGCAAGCCATCGAGGAGCGCGACTTGACCCTCATCCAGGCAGATGTGTTCCTGGTCGCATTGATCGTCGTCGCCATGAACATCGCCATAGACTTCGTCTACGCCTCGCTTGACCCTCGGGTCAGGCTAGACTAGGTATAGACCAGCACTGCTCAAGTTCGAAGGAGACGGTCGACAATGGCCGAAGGACAACTCTCTCTGGCTGACCAGGCTATTGCCTACGTGGAAGATCCCCTCTGGCGGTGGCGCGGCCTAATTCGACTGGGACGCGACCTCCTCAGAGACAAAGTGGCATTCGCTGGCGCAGTGATAGTCTTCACCGTTCTGGTTTCCGCCCTCCTCGCCCCTATCATATCCCCCCACGATCCTACGAGCGGCCACATCGGCCAAAGACTGAACGGGCCAGGCTTCGTGGACGAGGAAGGGAACACGTACATCCTGGGAACGGACCAGCAGGGCCGAGATGTCCTTAGTCGACTGATCTTTGGAGCGCGCGTCTCGCTAATGGTCGGCGTCGGCGTCATCGCCCTTGCCGGCACAGTGGGCACCATAGCGGGCCTGATGTCAGGGTACTATGGTGGCCGCGTCGATGACATCATCATGCGCATCGTAGACACCCAGACCGCCTTTCCGGGACTGCTGCTCGCCTTGGTAATCATTACCATGATCGGTCCCAGCGCCAGGAATATCATCATCGTGCTTTCCATAAACGGATGGATGGTCTTCGCCCGCATCACCCGTGGTATTATGCTCACCATCAGGGAAAAGGACTACATCGACGCCGCCCGCCTGGTAGGCGCCAGCGATCTCCGGATCATGCTTCTCCACGCGTTTCCCAATCTCATATCGCCCACCCTCACACTGATCACGCTGGAGCTCGCGCGCATCATCCTCGCCGAGGCCAGCCTGAGCTTTCTGGGACTGGGCATCCAGCCTCCGCAGTCGAGCTGGGGCCTGATGATCGCCGACGGGCGTGACTACATCACCATCGCCTGGTGGCTTGTGACCTTCCCTGGTTTGGCTATTGCGCTCACCGTGTTCGGCGTCATGACGGTGGCTAACTGGCTGCGCACGGAATTGGACCCCGAGCAGAGAGTGAGGGCCGCCCCAGCAGGGACCGGCAGCGGGTAGAAACCGGGCCATGGAGGCCTCGCGCGGCATGCGGAGCCAGAGAGCAGCACGAGTGGGCATCACCTCGTTTTCCGCATCTTTCCGTGGAGCCTCAGACTGACGCCGGCCAATCGTCGAATGTTTCGGGAGGGGGCCATGTACAAGAGGATTCTGGTACCATGTGACGGATCGGACCTGGCCCAGAAAGCCGTCTTCCCGCACGTTGTGGAGCTGGGCAGACATCCAGACACCGAGGTTGTTATCCTCCGCGTCATACCTGCCCCGACAGGGAGGTCTGGCACTGCCTACCGAGCCCGTGCACCTGGGATGACCGTGGCCCTGCCCGAGAATGAAGAAGACGCGCGTGTCGCCCACCATCCCATCTACAAGGACCAGGAGATAGCGAGCGCGGAGGACGAGGCCAGGCGCTCCGTGGCGGGAGCCGCCAGCGTGTTGAGAGAACAGGGAGTGAACGTATCTACCGAGGTCCTCATAGGTGATCCTGCGGAGGCAATCGTAGACTACGCAGCGGACAGAGATGTAGATCTCGTCGTCATGTGCAGCCACGGTCGCGGGGGCCTCAGCCGCTGGGTCTTCGGCAGCGTGACTGAGAAGGTACTGCGAGGCACCACGACTCCGCTCCTCGTTATCCGACCCCAGGAATTGCAGAACAAGGTACCTGGTGATCGGGCCCGCGAATAGGCAGCAGGCACTGATCGCCACTATGGACGGAGGTAACCACACGAGATGATCAAGCCTGAAGGTTCGTGGGTGGCCATTCCCACCCCCTTTACAGAAGAGGACGAGATCGATTTTGGTGGCTTTCAGAGACTGATTGACTTCCAGGCGCAGCACGGAACGAATGGGCTACTGCTGATGGGTTCGACCGGGGAATCCCCTTCCCTCACCATGGAGGAACGAAGAGAGATACTGGACAGGGTGCTGCCCTACGCCACGGACAAGATACCCCTCCTGGCGGGCACAACCTGCGGAAACACGAAGCAGACGATCGAGTTGAGCCGGCATGCTCAGCAAGCTGGCGCCGACGGGCTTCTTCTGGTGGTGCCACCCTATCTGAAGCCAACTCAGGATGGCCTCTACGAGCACTTTAAGGCGGTAGCCCAAGCGGTAGACATTCCTGTGGCCATCTACAATAATCCAGGGCGTGTGGGCGTGAACATTGATCCGCCCACGGTCGTTGAGCTTTCCAAGATACCCAATATCGTCGCCGACAAGGAAGCCATGGGCAACATCGGCCAGTTGGTGCGCATCCGCAGAGAGATTGGCGAGCAGATCAATCTGCTGTGCTGTGACGCCCCAGCATTCAGCCTGATCATACCCACGCTCGCCTTGGGCGGACATGGTACGGCGAACATCTCGGGCAACGTCATCCCAGAGGAGATGGCCGAGCTCTCTCGGCCTTGGCGTTCGTGGGCTGACGTGCAACGCACCAGAGAGCTACTTTTCACGTACTTCCCGCTCATGTCTGCGCTGTACAGCTTCTCCAACCCCATCGTGGTCAAGGCCGCGTTGCGCCTTCTGGGTCTTCCCGCAGGCCACGTGCGGGCTCCCCTCCTGGATATGGGCGATGATGAGACAATGGCCCTGAAGAACCTTTTGGACGGCCTGGGGGTCACACAGAAGTACCGCCATGGCGGGGGGACAGTCTAGCCTATGCCTGGCGCCGACAACAGGGCCTTCCGCCTACGCTGGGTCATCCTCTCCACGCTGCTCATTGGCACGGTGACCGGCACCTTGGGCAACAGCCTCGTCAACGTAGCCCTGCCCAGCATCATGGACCACTACTCCGTCGACGTGGGCACCGGTATCTGGGCGGTAACCGTCTACATTCTGCTCTTCGCGGTCACCATGCCGCTTTTCGGTCGCCTCGGAGACAAGTATGGCTACAAACGCTTGTATCTAGCCGGCATGGGAGTCTTCGCCCTTAGTTCCTGCCTGGCCCCGCTCGCACCAAGCTTCCCCATCTTGATCCTATTCCGCGTGCTGCAAGGCATCTCTAATGGGCCCATCCTTCCCACCATCATGGCCGTGGTGGGAACGACGTTTCCCGCCGGAGAGCGAGGTCGGGCCATGGGCATCTGGGCGCTGGCGAACAGCGCTACCCACGCAGCGGGACCTCCCTTGAGTGGTATCCTGACCCAGTATTTTGGCTGGCAGTCGATATTCCTGTCCTATGTACCGCTGTGCTTTGCCGGGCTGTTTCTGGTCTGGCGTCTCATGCCCGACGACACCAGGTCGGAGCGACAATCCTTCGACGTCATCGGTGCCACGGCGCTCACCGCGGCCACCTTGGTTCTGATGTTCAATCTGCGACAAGGCGCAACCCTGGGCTGGACTTCTCTGTACAGTGTGACCCTCTGGGTTCTCTGCGGAGTCCTGGTCATCGCCTTCTTGGTCACGGAAAGCAGAGTGCAGGAACCGTTCGTCGATCTCAACCTCTTCCTCAACAAGCCCTTCGCGTCCGCTTCGATGATCGCCTTCATACAAGCTTTCTGCCAATTCGGGCTGTTGTTTCTCATCCCCCTGTTCCTCCTGGAGGTACAGGGCCAGACATCCGCAAGGACCGGCCTGATAGTCGCCAGTCTGCCGGTGTCGATGGCTGTCTCGGCCCCTGTGGCCGGCAGGCTCGCAGACCGGTACGGATGTAGGCTGCTGTGTCTGTCAGGTATGGTAGCCGTTGCCGTAGCGGGGCTTGGTCTCAGCCGGGTGGGGCCAGCAACGCCTGTCTGGAGCCTGATCTCGCCTCTGGTGCTGGCGGGAGTTGGCATGGGCATGGTCCAGTCCCCAGCGCCCGCCGCCATAAGTCTCGTGGTGTCACCCGACAGGCTCGGCATAGCCACCGGTCTCTTCAACCTATTGCGCTTCCTGGGCGGAACCCTGGGCCCCACAGTGTTCGCCATCGTGCTGCAAGCGGGCGCTGTAGGACTGATCTTCCGGTCCTACCGGCTGGACTTCTATCTGGTCACCGCCACGGCGATTTTGGCCACCCTGATCGGTGTCTTCGTGCCAGGAAAGGACGTGCCGCATACCAACCATGGCATGCAACGTCCGGGCACATAGCCGCTACGCACGTCATCCCCTCGTACGCCACACTCAGTCTGGAGGTCAGCGTATGTCAAAAGAGCCGCACGGGACTGGAATCCTGGACAAGTATCCGTATGCAGCCAAGAGCGATGTGACTGGCAGGGTGGTGTGTTTGCTGGACGCTCGCTCCGAGGAGAGAGGTATGGAACTGATCATCCATCCCTCACGAGCTCTATGCACGAACGAGATCCATGAGCTCGCGGTCACCGACGATCCAGGAGCAGCCCCCAACCGTGTGGTAGACAGAGTAGCCTATCTGGCCTTCTTCTCCGTCGAAGAGGGTGGCATCGCATTGGTGGGAGACAAGGTCGAAGTGGCTGGGAAGGAGATTGGAGAAGTAGCAGGCTTCGACCTCACGCACGCCCCGAACCACATCAACGTCCTGCTCAGAGCCAAAGACCGCAAGACTGGTGCCGAACTGCGCCTTTCCCTGGGAGACCCCATCGTCTTCCGTTCGAGTCTTTGATCGCCGCAGGACACCGCGCGGTGGGTGGAAAGAGGCCGGCTCTTTGGGGTACAATAGTGTTGCTGAGAAAACGCCGCAGAAGGTAGCGTTATGTCCAAGAACAAGAGATTCCACATCGAACTGGATCAAGACATTTGTAAGGGGAGCGACTGCCTGATATGCGTGAACGCGTGCCCCAAGGAGGTATTCTCGGAGGGTGACCGCATAAACTCCAAGGGACTCCGCCCCTCTCAGGTCACGAACCCTGACGAATGTATCGGTTGCAGGCTATGTGAGGACCTGTGCCCGGATCTCGCTATCACGGTCACCGAGGAATCGGACCGCCCAGCTCCCGTGCCCGCGGAGCCGGCAAAGCGACTCGACGGACGCGCCAGCGGAGGCTGGACCACCCTGCCCGGCACCCTCAAGCCGGGCGCCTACTACATGATGGGTGACGAAGCCTGTGCCGAGGGAGCCATCGCGTCCAGGTGTAGCTTCTATGCCGGCTATCCCATAACACCCGCCTCGGAGATCATGACACACATGGCCACGCTCCTCCCCGAGACCGATGGTGTCTTCGTGCAGATGGAGGATGAGATTGGCAGCATGGCTGCTGTGATCGGTGCCTCCTGGGGCGGCTCCAAGAGTATGACGGCCACCGCTGGCCCCGGATTCAGCCTGATGATGGAGAACATCGGCTACGCCTGCATGACGGAGACGCCCTGCGTTGTGGTGGACATCCAGCGAGCGGGTCCAAGTACAGGGCAGGCTAGCCGCCCGGGGAGCGGCGATGTAATGCAGGCCAAGTGGGGACCACATGGTGGAGTAGAGATCATTGCCCTGACCCCATGGTCGGTCCAGGAGATGTATGATCTAACGATCAGGGCCTTCAATCTCTCGGAACGTTTTCGCGTGCCCGTCATCCTCCTGGGAGACGCCATCGTAGGACACCTACGCGAGAGCCTCCGCGTGCCCGAAAGCGTCGATCTCTTCAGCAGGATCAAGGTGCCCGGGGCGCCCCCCTTCGGCACCGACGAGGAGGATGGCGTGCCACCAATGCCCTCCTTCGGGGAGGGCGAACAACTCCTCATCACAGGGTCAACACACGATCAGTATGGTGTGCGCAAGACCGCGGATCCTGAAGCGCAGCGGCGGCTCGTGAGCCGGCTAGCCACGAAAATCACGGCCCATGTAGATGAGATCACGGACTACGAGCTCTACGAGACAGAGAACGCACAGCGGCTCGTAATGGCATACGGTTCGACAGCCCGCAGCGCCCTATGGGCAGTCAGCGAAGCCCGCAGTCGTGGGGAGAAGGTGGGCATGTTGCGCTTCAAGAGCATCTGGCCCTTCCCGGCAGGGTTGGTTCAGGAGTGGGGCAATCGATGTGAGGAGATCATCGTGCCGGAGACCAACACGGGACAGGTGTCGGGAGTAATCCAACAACACACACCCACGCCGGTGAGGCTCGTTTCGCAGACCGACGGAGAGATCATGGATCCTCGTCGAGTGCTCGATGTGCTACTCCAACGCGAGAGCTGACCCGACTCCTGCGGACCAGGACTCTCGTACAGCAGGATAGTCACATTGACATCTGCTGGTGTCAGGAAAGGGATTTCACGTATGGTCCAACCGCTTAGAGAGAAGTACTTGCGACAGTCCACTCCGTTCTGCCCCGGCTGTGGCCATGGCATTTTCATGAATGCCTTTCTTCAGGCCGTAGACGAGGTAGGTCTGGATTTCAAGAGCACCGTCTTCGTCTCGGGAATCGGGTGCGCGGCCTGGGTGCCCAGCCCCCACTTCCGGGCGGACACCCTGCACGTGACGCACGGTCGCGCCGTGGCCTTTGCCACCGGAGTGAAGATGGCCAGACCCGAACTCAACGTCATCGCCATCGGTGGCGATGGCGACATCGCCACCATTGGAGGCAATCACCTCATCCATGCCGCAAGGCGCAACGTGCCCATCAAGGTCTTCTGCCTCAACAACCTGCTCTACGGCATGACAGGTGGACAGGTTTCGGCGACCACTCCCCAGGGAGACATCACGTCCACCACCCGGCAAGGCAATCCCGAGCGGGCCTTCGATCTCGCAGCGCTTGCTCGAGGGGCAGGAGCGCCCTACGTGGCGCGCTTCCCGGTTGCCCAGCCTCGCAAGCTCAAGAAGGGTATCATCAACGTCTTGAGGTTCGACCAGTTCGCGTTCATGGATGTCTTGTCACTCTGTCCGACTCAGTATGGAAGAGCCAACAGGGCCAGGAGAGGATACGAAGGGCCGAGCCTCATCTGGAGCATGATTGAGTGGCAGAAGCGGATCGCTGTGGATCACGAGAAAGCAGATCCGAACGACGTGGAGGGCAAGATGCTGATCGGAGAGTGGTATGCGGAAAGCTGAAGTGCTCCTGGCAGGATTGGGAGGACAAGGGGTACAGTTGGCAGGAGACATCCTGGCCCGGGCCTGCACGCAGGCTGGCAAACAGGTCTCGGTACTACCTTCCTACGGGGCCGAGGCGAGAGGTACCCTCATCCGTGCCGAGGTAGTCATCTCGGAGCAAGAGATCGTCTATCCCGGAGTCCTCGAACCCGACATCTTCGTCGCCTTCTCCCAAGCGGCATACGACTACTTCAGCCCCATCTTGACGAACAAGACGTCCGTCTTCTACGACTCTGCTTCTGTAAGCCCTCCCTCCGATAGCCAGTCACCGGCCAAGCACTATCCAGTAGCCGCAATAGAAGCTGCCTCCGAAGCAGGAAACGCGAAGGCGGCCAACATGGTCATGCTTGGCGCGCTGGCCGCTGCCTCCGACCTGATACCCAAGGACGCACTCGAGCAGCTTCTCTCTGAAGGGAGCTCAAAACGCGCCGAGACCAGCATTAGGGCACTGGAGAAGGGGTTCAGGCTGGCCAGAGAGCAGATGTCAGACACCTAGAGCGGTGTCCATCTGAGCGGCCCGCAACTCCGCCGCGCTCAGTCTGAGGCGCGCGGTCCGTGGATCTCGGAAACGGATCAAGACCTCGGGGCGAGAGGAGAAGTCCGCATCTAACCACCTGCGGCAAGCATCGCCGCACTCTGCTGCCGAGGGACCAAGCTGGCCATCCCGCCTGTATGACCAGGCACGCGACCGTCCACAGCCCTCCGCACTACCTTCAGCAGGTCACCAATGCTGAACGGTTTGACAAGGAAAGCCTCCATGTGCTCTTCGGCGAACATCACAGTTTCCTTGGCAGGGTAGGCAGTCATGCCCACGATAGGGGTCTCAGGGCTAGCGTGTCTGAGAGTCGTCACCAGGCGACAGCCATCTCTTGTACGGAGCGCCAGATCGGCGATCGCCAGGTCATAGCTCCGGGTGGTCACCAGGTGCAGAGCCTCCTCCCAAGAGCGAGTGGACGTCACCCGGTATCCCTCCCTCTGCAGGACCACTGTCAACAGATCCAGGATCATTGGCTCTTCGTCGAACAGCAGTATGTCGCTGTTTTCCCCGGCCTCTTTCGTGTGTGCACCGCTCAGCATAGCCACCCCCTGTCACGACCATCCTTGACGACTACGCACCCACAGCCGATATACCCTCTCCGATCAAGCCTGCCGCCTCTCAAGCGCCTTGGCCCGCTGCGGGATAGGTGAGAGCGCGAAGCCGGCTCTGACCGCAAGAGTCCTTTCTTGATTGGTCAGCTCGACTCTGCCCCAGCCACAGCGCCCACAGATGCTCACACGACCGGTGGCGCCTTGCAGGTGAGTGAGGTGAGAGCCACAAGATTGGCAAGTGCTGTAGCCAGCCATATACCCTCCACAAACATGTCCACCATCAAGCCCCTCGGCTCGTTGTCACTCCCACTCCACCGGACTTGTGCCCGATCCACCACAGCTAGACTGCACAGTGACCGCTGATGGCACATCGTCTTGGTGCAGCGCCTCCTTCACGTACAGCCAGTGGCCACCCTCAGGCACCATCGGGCCAAAGCCCACCAAGGTCAACGTGCACCCCGGAACACTAGTCCTGGCCTTGACGCTGAGTTCTCCCTTGCTCACCTTGTAGCTCGCCTGGAAGACCTCTACCACCTCCGTGGGCCTCGGGCTGGGGCTAGGGGCAACCGTTGCTGTGGGAGGAGCCGGCTTTGGTGTCGCCGTCAGGGTGGGTGGCTTTGGTGTCGCTGTCCGTGCGGGCGGCTTTGGTGTCGCCGTCGGTGTGCCGGCCCGGATCGCTTCCGAGGTGCTGGTAGGAGTCTGTATGACAAGTGGTGCTTCCGGGCTTTCTGTCACCGGAGTCCTGGAACCGGTAGTCCCTGTCGCCGCCGGCTCACTCGGGCTCGCATCCAGCTCAGGCGTCTCGTCCTGTGTACTCGGCTCCACAGATGCTTGGGGCTCCGGGACCTGCGGCGATGGTTCTCCCCCAGACGGTCTCTCGACGAACTCCTCCGACGGGGCCAGAACCACTGCGCCAGGTGCCTGGTCGGCCTCCACCCTCGTCGCCTGACCGTCGGTGAGCATGACCGTGACCTGTTGACCGGTCACCGCTACCTCACCTTCGATCACCACAACCGAGGTCGAGTTGTCAGGATTCACACCCACCTTGAACTCGGTCCCATGCACGATCACCGAGGCACTGGGCGTTTCAATCTGGAAGAGCGATAGCGATTCTGGCTGGCTCTGCACTCGATTGTGTGTCGTGCCCGCCACCTGCTCGACCACGACCAACTTGCCTCTGCTATCGCGCCGCGCCCCCACCTGAGCGATCAGAAGCTCGCTGTTTGGCCCCATCAAGGTTGTACTACCATCGAAGAACCCTACTGTGACGCTGGCCGGGTCACCGGTGCGTATGCGGTGCCCTGAGTCTAGCACCCAGCCCGTGTCCAAAGGTTGCCACGCGCCACCGGGATTGGTCTGAACTTGGACGATGCCGCTTGCATCCGCCACCACGCAGGTCTCCGGCATCAGAGCACTGTTCCACGCCCGCAGAAGCAATCCCGCCGCCCCCAGCCACACCAGCACTGTGGCCGCCCCCAGTCCGCCTACCAGGGCCAGCCTGCCCCATGCCACGCCAGGGCCGCCCATTGGCTTCAGGGAAGCAACGAATCGTCTGATGGACTTGGGCAGAGCCACGCGCGATGTAGCACGGTCACGCTCTCTTCGAGCAACGGCCTCCATCATGAGGCGCTTACCGGCCTGGAACGCGGCGCGCGAGGCTTTCGGTCGCTCCAATCCATGGATCTGCAGTGCGGTCTGCACAAGAGGCCGGAGGACATCCGCGTACTGCGCGTAGTCCGCGAGACAATCATCCACTGTTGACCGTCCGCTTGCGACCTGTTCGACACACCGTTCTATAATGTCATCCACGTTCGCCATGACACATCGGCCTTTGAACGCTCTCTGTAGTGACTAACGAGGAAGAGGCACAGAAGGATACGGGTAGAGGAAAGTGCCTGGGACCGGTGAGAACGCAAGGCTATCCGGCATCTCTACTGAGGATACGCCCCAGCGCCGCCAGACCACGATGCTGAAGTGCTTTCACCGCTCCAGTCGACTTGTCGAGCATAAGACCGACTTCTTTGCAGGTCATGTCCTCAATGAATCTCAAGATGATGACCTGGCGCTGCTCTTCGGTTAGTTGAGCCATTGCCGCTGCCAAGCGGCTCTGAGTCAGCCGCTGCTGGACCGCTCGTTCCACGTTGGAGGAGTCGTCTATGAGTTGCTCGTCGAGAGGCACCACCCTCGAGCGCTCAGTGCCCCGATGGTAGTCGAACACCACGTTGCGGGCGATAGTGTAGATCCAAGCCAAGAGGGGGCGGCCTCGATAGCGGTAGCTGTCGATCGTCTCCACAAGCCGCGTGAAGACTGTCGATGTGAGATCGTCGGCTGTGCACGCGTCTCCGACGCGGTAGTACACGTAGCGATACACCGCAGGCTGGTGCTGCTCATAGATCTCGCCAAACGCGGCTCGGTCGCCCTTCTGCGCACGCCTTACCAGCCGCTCGTCGTCGCTGCGTTCTGACATATGCGCCATCACGTCCTTGCAAGCGGCGACATATCGCTGCCAACGATAGGTGCCGTGCGGTGCAATTGGAGATCATGCACCTCAAGATGATACATCCAGCAAGGTAGCTGGTCAACTGATGAGCGTCGACAGTCTGAGAAACGTGCTCTTAGGGGACGCGTGAGCCTTGGTCCGGCTCACGCCGTCGGCCAGCTCCCCGGGTAGCAGTCAACCGGCAGCGGGGCGCAATGCCTCCGTGGAACGTCTGCGCCATGCGTCAGGCCCCAACAACATCGTTTAGCCAGCCCACTATAGCTTCCGTGACCTGGGTCCCGTATCCCCGGTAGTTGTGAGGGGCGCCCTCCACCACGATGGTGTCACACCGAGGGGTGGAGACGGCCTTGGCCCTGAGAGTCGCCAGGGCCTCCCTTGGTGTCGGCCGGGTAAACTCGGCCACGGTGCCCATCATGGCCAGTATGGGACAATTCAATCGGGCCACCACTTCCCACGGCTCGTCAGGCCTGCCGAACTTGAAGATGTCCGACTTCGCTGAGACGAAAAGACTGTAAATCGTCCTCGCCGACATGGGGTAAGGCGCAATCGAACCCTCGAAGAGACGCTTGCCCTGCCCACTCGCCACCATGTCGCTGACCGAACGCAGCATCGGCTCCAGCTCCTCTCCTACCGACTCTAGCCAGAAACCCTGGTCAGCCGGTGACATGAAGACAAGTCCCCTCACTCGCTCATCCGAGGTCTCGGCTGCATAGAAGGCCACCTTGTGCGCCCCAAAGCTGTGCCCTAATAGTATCATCTCCTGAAAGCCGCGCTCTTGCAGAAGGTTCAACCAGGCCGCGATGTCCAGCAGGCACTCCTCGAAGACCTCTAAGGCCACGCCCATGCGCCTGCTCGCGGTCGGATCCCTCGCATAGAGTGTGTTCACGATGTCGTGACCTCGCGTGTTCCCAGTGACAAACGCATAGCCTCGGTCGACCAGCTTGTCGGCCAGCCTATCCAGGAACTGGCTACGGTAGAAGTTGGAGGAGGCCCCATGAATGTGGAGCACTGCCGGAAGCCTGCTGCTCCTCTGCGGCTCGCAGTACAGGCCCTGTAGTTGAAGTCCGTCCTCCGTCCACACGCGGACCAGCTCGCCTTTCAAGTCCGTCTCCTTTCGCTATCCAGAAATGAAGAGGGGAGAACTACGCCATTATAGCCTCGACAATACCTCGGATCAAGGCACCCTGGCCAACAGACGGCGATACGCTTTCCATCATCAACTTGAGGCCACCTACCCGGCATTCGACCCATGAACCTCACAAGCGTACGCCCGCGTCCTTAACAGGCTTGCGGCCGCTGCTTTGCCTAGCCCAGGCCTTTCTTGACCACCTTCCTCCCTTGTGATATAGTCTCCAGAAGGAGCAGACCAAATCGGGGACCAGATGAGCAATGCCTGAGCTTTCAGAATCCCAGAAGCAGGAGATACAGAGATACCTGAAGTGGGACCAGAAGAGGCTATTCAGGGAACTGGACCGCTACTACGGTGCTTCCTCCCCCGGCGGGCAAAGGGCCTCGTACCGCTTCAAGGGGAAGGGACGCGTCTGGCTCAATGAATTCCTACCGAGGCTTCAGGAATTCGTCTGCGACGAATGGGGCTACGAAGCGAAGAAAGATGACCTTGAGCTACAAGACAACGAGAAGCTGATGGTAGCTTTGGGAGAAGCACTCTCGCCCCTCGTCGAGAGGAACCCCTTTCCCACCAGAGCGCAGGTTCCCGCGTATCTCGTGGCCGCGATACTCGTCAACATGGGCCTGGACGAACTCTGCGCCTCCAGAAGCCAGTAGCAGACCAGCACTGCCTGCCCACTCCTTCGTCACAACTCGTACACATCGAAGTCCTTGGCGAACCGAACGGGCCCCGGATACCGTTTCGCTATCTCGGCAATGGTCACTTGCGGCTCTTTTACGAGATGGCGATGGTAGTGTACGAGAATCACCTCTTCCACGCCCGCCTCCGCGGCAATCTCCCCCACTTGCCTGGGCGTGCTGTGAAACGGGTGAGGCTCCTCAACAGTGCACTCTTGGAATAACACCTTGGCCCCTCTGGCCAGAGATACGAGCTCCGGGCATGGGCTGGTGTCCGCCGAGAATACGGCCGCTCTGTCCGTGGCGCGAGAGGTGATCCGCACCCCCATCGTCGGGACTTCGTGCTTGACAGGGCTGGTATGAACGATCAAACCCTCGTCCTCCATCGCCAGATGTTCCTCTTCGGTAGGTATCACCCGGAACTCCAGCGGCACGGGCCTACTGCGGAGATCGAACAGGTCCAGCAACGCCAGGGCGACTCTCTGCGTCTCGCGGTTGGAGAAAATGCGCAGTGGTGCTCGCCTGCCATGGAGCCACAATTCGTGAACGAGTGAGGGAAGTCCATAGAGGTGATCCGGATGGGCATGGGTCAGAATCACTCCCTTCAGTCGGTTCGGCTCCGCCCCCACCTTCAGTAGCTTGTGGAACGGGCTTCCGCCGCAGTCGATGAGCAGGCCTTCCGCCTCATTCTCCACCAGGAAGTACGTATTGTCCTGGCTCGCACTTGCCAGAGCCGGTCCTGACCCCAGGACGACGATTCTCAGTGCTGCACGGTCATTGTTCGCGACCACGTGTCAGCCACTCCCTCACTCATGTCGTCCGCCCGCCCCGCCCGCGTATCCTCTGAGCAGCCAAAGCGCCTAGGCCAACGGTCCGAGCCGCTCCCACTCGTCTGCGCTGATCAGATTCGGCCTTCGCAGCATCTCCAGCACGCGCTCCAAGTCTGCCGGCAGCTCCGACACTAGCTCCACTTCGCGGCCTGAGGAGGGGTGTCGGAAAGCCAGGCGATGAGCATGCAAGAACTGCCTCTCCAGTGCCAGAGGCCGCTTTCGATGACCGTATACACTGTCGCCCACGACCGGATGCCCAAGAAAGGCCAGATGCACCCGGACCTGATGCGTGCGCCCTGTCCTGGGTCTCGCCTCCAGGAGGGTGTACTCCCCTAGCCGCTCCAAGACGCGGAACTCGGTCACCGCAAGACGGCCGCCGCTCGGCACAACTGCCATGCGTTTCCTATCCCTGGTGTCCCGACCGATGGACGCGTCTATCACCCCGTTCCTTGGCTCCACCACGCCTTCCACCAGCGACAGATAGACCTTGAGTACCTCCCTGGCCTTGAACTGAGCCTGTAGGTTCTCCCGAGCATCGTGGCTCCTGGCCACTACGATGAGTCCAGAGGTATCCTTGTCCAGCCTGTGCACGATGCCCGGACGTTTCTCTTCATCCAACGGCAGGTCTGGGTACCGAGCTAGCAGAGCGTTGAGCAGCGTACCGCTCCGGTGGCCGGCAGCGGGATGGACGACCAAACCCGGAGGCTTGTCCACCACCACTAGATCCTCATCCTCGTACACAATCCTCAGAGGGATTCGCTCTGGCACCAACTCGACCTCTTCCACGGCCGGTACGATCACACCGACTGAATCCCCCTCTTTGAGCCGTTGGCTCGGCTTGACCTCGATCCCATTGACCGTGACCAGCCCTCGAGCGATGAGGTCTTGGACTTGCGAGCGTGAGAGAGAAGGAACCTCCCCTGCCACGTACTTGTCCACGCGCTCCCCACCCTGAGTGACCGTCAGTCGCAGATTCCTCTCCATCGGCTCACCATATCAAAAAAAAGCACCGAGGCCAGCTCAGCGCTCGGTGCATACGGAGGACAGACTGTGACCTCACTCTACCGTGGTCGCTTCACTGCCTAGTCGCCTTCCTGCTTGCTTAACAGAAGGAAGAAGGCCAAGATGGCCACGCCAACGACGATAGCAGTATCAGCCAGATTGAATACCGCTGGCCAGATCCTGAAATCAATGAAATCCACCACATTGCCCCAATGGACTCGATCCAGCAGATTGCCGAGTGCTCCACCCAACTGGAGTCCCAGACTGACCCTCAGCCAGCCCTGGCTCGGCGGAAGATAGCGATAGAAGGCTACGATGCCAATCACCACCACGACAGCGACAATGGCAAAGAAGACCCCGTACTCCCGAAACATGCCGAAGGCCGCCCCCGTGTTGGTGATGTGTGTGACTCTGACAAAGGGCATCAGAATCGGGATAGGATTCCACACCTCTCCCACAGCGAGATGCGTCAGCACGATGTACTTGGTGATCTGGTCAACCACAAGAACAACGGCGGCTACTCCCAAGAACAGTGCCCACCCTGCCTTGCCGCTCACCAAAGCGGATTCTCGTCCTATTGATTCCTCTCGTGGCGTCGCACGCATTGTACACAGAGCCTCGTATCTGGAAGAGTCTTCAGTCGCCCCCACTCTATCGTACGCCCGCAATCCTCGCAGGTGCCGTACGTCCCCGTGTCGAAGCGGGCCAGCGCCTCTTCCACCAGTCGCAGTCTCTCCCTCAGGCTGGCACACAGGGACAGATTCCTGGTCTGTTCGAAGACGCCTGTGGCGTCGTCGGCCATGTGATTGCCATACCCGGGCCGCTCTTCCTCGGGCGCGCCAAGCTGCCGAATCTCCTCACCGAGGCGGACAACCTCCTGCTCCAATTCCTCTTTCAGATCAGCGTACGCCCTCGGCACTTCTTGCCTCTTTCCCCGACCACTCGACCTACCAGCGCCTCGCCATCACCGCCGAACGTGGCCCACACTGCTATCAGTCAAGTTCCAGCGTTTCTGGTCATCGCTCGACCTTCACTTCCATTCTAGTCGAGTTCGATCACAGAAGCAAGCAACCCCCTGTCATCCAGGCCCTGCTTCACCGCGCACGGTCAATAGATGAAACGTGATCTCCTTCCCGTCGATCTCAAACCGTCCCCTGTGGCTTCCCTGCGGGCCCGCCCCCTCGACCAGTTCCTCTGAAAGCGTCTCCTGCCTGACGTAATCCGCGTGCCCCCGCATCACCCCGGCCAGTTCTGGGTCACCCTCGTAGTAGGTACAGATCTTGTCCTCGATCCTGAAATCCGCCTCCTTGCGCAGGTTCTGGATGCGCCGGACCACTTCGCGGGCCAGACCTTCCTCTATGAGATCCTTGGTCAGCGTGAGATCCACGCCCACCACGTACTCTCCCTCTTCAGAGACCGCGTACCCCTCCCGAGGTTCCGTCTCCACGGAGACCTCCTCCGGCGCCACGTGGATCGTTTCACCGCCGACCTCCAGCGATAGCGCTTCGCCTGCCAGTAGCTTCCTGGCACTTTCTCGCGCGTCAAGGCGTGCCACCGCTTTCTGTACCCGAGGCAACTGCGCTCCGTACTTGGGCCCCAGAACCCGTAGATCGGGCTTCAGCACATAGGTCAGCACTTCACTCGCGTCCTCGGTGAACCGGAGCTGCTTGACATTGAGCTCATCAAGCACCAGGGCCGCCAGGGGACCCAGCGGATCTTCTCGTCCACCAAAGGGACCGGCCACCACGGCCTCCGACAGCGGTTGCCGCAGTTTGATGCCGCCCAGGCCCCTGGCTGAACGGCCAAGGCTCGCCACCTTCATCGCCAGCTCCATGTCCGACATCAGCCGCTCGTCCACCAGGGCCTCGTCCGGCACTGGGAAGTCGCAGTGGTGCACACTCCCAGGGGCATCGGGCACGACCGAGCAGACGAGATTCTGATACATCTCCTCCGTAACGAAAGGCATGAAGGGAGCCAGCAACTTCACCAGAGTAACCAGACACTCGTGCAGGGTCCAGTACGCCAGGTTCTTGTCCTCATCTTGCTCGCTCTTCCAGAAGCGACGACGGCTCCGCCGCACGTACCAGTTGGAGAGATCGTCCACGAAGGCCTCTACCGTACGTGTGGCGGCGGCCACATCGCAGCCCTCGAGGTCATCGTTCACCTCCTGGATCACCACCTGAAGCCTCGACAGGATCCACCGATCCAGCAGATTCGATGGCTGTTTGGCAGTACCAGTCTCTTCCATACGCTGCGGGATCCAGCCATCGATGCGCGCATAGGTTGTGAAGAACGAATAGATGTTCCACAAAGGGATCAGAAAGCGTCGCCGCACCTCATCCGCCGGGCCATATCCGAAGTGGAGGTTGACCCGGGAATTGTGGGAGCAGTACATCCAGCGCATCACGTCCACGCCCATCATCTCGGCAGCGTCGTCGAACCAGATCACGTTGCCGCTGCTCTTGTGCATGTCTTCACCATGCTCGTCCTTGACGAGAGCGTACCCAAAGACCTTCAGAAACGGGGGGCTGTTCTCCATGGCTGTGCTCTCTGCCAGCAAAGCGTAGAACCAGTTTCTGAACTGACCAGGAAAGCACTCGCTGATGAAGTCCGCTGGGTACCACTTCTCCCAGTATTCCCTATCGTGCCTGTAGTTGAGGGTAGACAGCGCGACGATGCCCGCATCCAACCACGGATTGCCCACGTCCGGTATCCGCGACACGAGCTTGCCACACTCGGGACAACGGATTTTCACGCCGTCAATCCACGGCCGGTGGGGTGAATGCCCCTCGAACTCATCCCACCCCTCGACTGCCCTCGCCTTCAGTTCGTCCTCGCTACCAATGACTTCGAAATGGCCACACTGACAATCGAAAATGGGCAATGCAAGGCCCCAGTATCTCTTCTTCGAGATCATCCAGTCATCCATGTTGCGAAGCCAATCCAACTCTCGCTCCAGGCCGAACTCCGGTATCCATCGTATCTGATGCACAACATCCATGATCTGGTAACGAAGCTCATCCATGGAGATGTACCACTCGTCCACCAAACGGAACACCAGTTCACTCTGGCAGCGCCAGCAGACGGGATAGCGGTGCGTGTATTCCTCGACACTGTACAGCAGTCCCTTCTTCCGCAGGTCCTCGAAGATCAGCTCAGCCGAGTCAGCAACGTTGAGAGCCGTGAGCCAGTCGAATCCGTCCACGAAGACCCCGAACTCATCCAGTGGAGCTATCGCCGGCAGGTCATACTCCTCGCCCAGCTCGAAGTCTTCCTTGCCGCACCCGGGCGCGATGTGTACGATGCCGCTGCCCTCGGTCTCGCTCACCTCATCCCAAAGGATGATCCTGTGCTCGACGCCCTGCTGAGGGCCCAGTTCATCGTAGGGGCCGTGGTAGGTCCATCCCTCCATCTCCACACCGGACAACTCCTCCACCACCTCGTAGGCTCCATCGAGCACCGACACCGCTTCGCGGGCCAGGTACAGGTACTGGCCATCCTGCCGGACTTTGACGTATGTCACCTCGGGGTGCGCAGCCGCTGCCACGTTGGAGCTGAGCGTCCAAGGTGTCGTCGTCCACACGAGGAGTGACTCGCCTTCTCGGCCCACGAGAGGAAAGCGCAGGGTGACGCTGGGATGAGTCAGTTCCTGATAGCCTTCTGTGACGATCTCATGCTCGGAGATGGCTGTGCTGCAACGTGGGCACCAGGGCAACACGTCTCGCCCCTTGTAGATCCAGCCCTTCTCGTGACACCTCTTCAGGAATAGCCAGATGGTGTAGTTGTTCTCATCGGACATGGTGTGGTAGGAGTTGTCCCAGTCCATCCAGTACCCCAAGCGGATCGACTGTTGCGTCTGGATCGCTGCGAACTTGCGCACCCGCTCCTTACACTTCTCTACGAACCGGGCGATGCCGTATTCCTCTATGTCGCGTTTCGAAGTGAAGCTCAGCTCTTTCTCCACCTCCACCTCGATCCACAACCCTTGCCCGTCGAAACCGTTCTGATAGCGTATCTCGTGTCCCTGCATCGCCTTATGCCGATGGAACAGGTCCTTGTAGGTGCGCCCCCAGGCATGGTGGACTCCCATGGGGTTGTTGGCGGTGATAGGCCCATCTATGAACGACCAACGCTTCCTCCCCTTGTTCTTCTCGACGAGCTTGTCAAAGGCGTCGGTCTCCTCCCACCAGCTTAGAATCCGCCTCTCCAAAGCCGGAAAGTCCACCTTGCTCGGAACTTCTCGAAACATGGGGCCAACCTCCTGCTATTCGTCGATTTCGATGCGCAAACGCTTGTTGATGCGCCCCTTGCTCTCGTGGCCGGTCACCCTGATCCGCCCGACCTCGCTGGTATTGGCGACGTGAGTGCCCCCGTCGGCCTGCAAGTCCAGGCCCTCTATCTCGACCACACGGACCTCCTGTATGCTCTCAGGCAACAGGTTGATCTTCGTACGGATGAGATCCGGGATCTTGAAGGCCTCCTCGCGAGGCAGGATGTCGATGCGCACAGGGCGAGCCGCCGCGACCTCTTCGTTGATCTTGGCTTCTACTTCCTCGGAGAACTCGGAGCTCATGCTCTCCAGCTCGAAGTCCATGCGCGCCTTGAGCGGCTCCATGTTACCTCCCGTGACAGACGCTCCAAAGTCCCGCCAGATCACCCCGCAGAGGATATGCAGAGCGGTGTGAGTGCGCATCATTTTGTGCCTGTGGTCCCAGTCGATCACTCCCGTGACTTTGCCCCCCTCCGCTGGCGGCGTGCCCTTGATCTTGTGAACGACCTTCCCCTTGATCCTCTGTACCTTGCTCACCACGTACTCGCGGCCGCTCTCATCGCGCAGAATCCCCGTATCACTCTGCTGCCCTCCGCCCTGAGGGTAGAAGGCTGTCCTGTCCAGTACGACGCCATCCTCACCGACCTCAACGACCGTCGCTGCGAATTCGCGCAGGTAGCTGTCGGTCTGATACAGCAGTTCACTCATCGTTACCTCCCATCATACCAGGTCACACCAGAGCCGCTCGATGTACTCCTCAAAGCCCAGGGCTCGCCAGAATGCCTCGGACACCGGGCTGAGATGAGACACGTACGCATGTATCGACAACGTTCCTCGGCGAAGGAACCAACTCCTCAATGACGAGAAAAGCAGTCGCCCGACACCGCGCCTTCTCCACTCCGAAGTGACGCACAAGTGCGCGACGTGCCCAAGAATCGACGGCTTCAGGCCTAGAACAATGTCCACTACCGCGCCAACGACGAAGCCGATCACGCGTTCGCCAGCCTCAGCGACGAGCAGCGAAGTATCGCCGTCGCCAAGCCACTCTCTCGTGGCTCGCGACACGTCGCTTCTCCAAGTCGGGCCCAGGCTCAGCCGCCCGTCAATCGGGGTGTGGAAATCCATCATCTCTTTCCAGAGTCGTATCACGGCCTCACTGTCCCCCGACTGAGCCTGACGCACCAACACCCCTGGTACATCGGTCACGACGAGGTCCGTCGCAGCGTCCAAACGGAGGTGATCCAGATAGTGGTCGAACCCTCTCGCCTGCCAGAAGCGCAGGCTTGCCGCATCGCGCGCTGAGGCGTCGGCATGGACGACCCTCACCCCCTCCCTCTTGAGCCAATCGCACACACCGAGGAAGAGTGACCTGCCGACCCCGGATCCCCGATGCCCCGCGCCCACATACAGACAGCTCAGGTACCCATGGTCTCGAACGGCGAATGGCTCGTTGTTCACCACGATGCCCATGGTGCAGCCTTCCAGCCGTCCGTCTTCCGCCCCCATCACCAAGACCGACGTCGATCGCCCGCCCAACATAGACCGGAGGGTTCTCCTGAGTTTGCCAGAGTGCCCTGGGTCCGGAGCAAGACGATGATCCAGCCTGCCGAGGTCCTCTCCGGCCAGCGTGTGTAGCTGGACAAGCCCGTCAAGGTCACTCCATTCAGCCTCGCGGACGACTGCCAAGAGCCCTCCAGTACGTCAAAAGCTCTCGCCCCCCATAGGGACGAGAGCTCTCTCCAGCACGACCAACCCCCGCGGTACCACCCTACTTAGCAGTGTTCCGCTCACTCTTTTAGGGTACGTGTTCATACCCTCGTCGTCTGTAACGGGCGACGTACCCGGCCAAGCCTACTCCGGCTGCACCTCGGCAACCGTTTCGGTTGGCGGCTCCGGAAGGATTTTCGGCGAGGCCTTCGTGTCCGGCTCGCACCTTTCCCGGACTCTCTGGACGATCGACGACCGCCTACTCGTTTCCATCATAGCCTTTGCTCTATTGCACATAATATGCCACAAACATCTGGTGATGTCAAACTACGCCTGTTAGACATGCCGCGGCGACAAGAGGTACGCTACTGCATCAACTTCGCTTCGACTCCAGTGGCCCAATCCCCGATAGGCCAGAACAGGTCTCAGGATCCACCCAGACACCATGCCGAGTGGCACAGCTTCTATCGAGGTTGAGCCGCGTTGGCTATCACCGATCATACCTCCCGATCACCAGACAAGCGTTCTGACCGCCCAGGCCAAAGGAGTTCGACAGAGCAACATCCACCTCGGCCTTCCGCGCCACATGGGGGACATAGTCCAGGTCGCATTCGGGATCTGGATTGTCCAGATTGATCGTGGGATGTATCACGTTATCCCGTATGGTGAGCACCGAAGCGATCGCCTCCACACCTCCCGCAGCGCCTATGAGGTGCCCGGTCATGGACTTCGTGGCGCTGATGGGTATGTGGTAGGCCCGCTCTCCGAAGGCCCTCTTGATGGCGACAGTCTCTGCAACGTCGCCGAGGGGCGTAGACGTGCCATGGGCATTGATGTAGTCCACGTCCTCGGCGGAGAGTCGCGCATCCTCGATGGCGCGGACCATCGCCCGCGCCGCCGCTTTGCCTTGCGGGTCCGGTGCTATCAGGTGGTACGTATCCGCCGTGCCGGCGTAACCCAGCACCTCGGCGTAGATCTGAGCATCCCTCTTCAGCGCATGTGCCAGGTCCTCCAAGACCACAATCCCGGTACCCTCTGCTGGTACGAAGCCGTCGCGCTCGACATCGAAGGGTCGAGAGGCCCGTTCCGGTTCGTCGTTCCGTCGGGAGTACCCTCGCGCCACCGAGAAAGCAGCGACGCTCAGCTCGCAGATCCCGGATTCTGTACCGCCAGCCAGCATTATGTCCGCTGCTCCGCGGCGGATCACTTCGGTGGCCTCCCCTATCGCCTGAGTGCCCGATGCACAAGCGGTGACCACCGTTGAGCTGTAGCCGTCAAGCCCATAGGTGTAGCTGATATGATGGGCAGCCACGTTAAGGCTCACCGTGACCGGGAAGAACGGCGAAATGCGCATTCCTCCTTTGCTCAACAGGATCCGGCATGCCTTCTCGCACTCCTCGATAGCCCCTCCGCCACTGGTTCCCACGATCACGCCCGTGGCCTCCCGGTCGAAGTTGCCTGAGGAGAGACCGGCGTCTTGCAGCGCCATCCCTGCGGCAGCGACGGCAAGCTGGCAGTAGCGTCCCATCCGTCGCGCCTCTTTGCGGTCCATGTACTGATCGGGTTCGAACCCTCGCACCAGTCCACCGATCCTGGTAGGGTACTGCTCCACGTTTATCTCGGTGATGAGACTCACCCCTGAGCGGCCCGCGACCAAGGACTCCCACGTGGCTTCGGCAGTCAGACCGACAGGTGAGACGGCCCCCAGGCCCGTGATCACCACCCTGCGCCTTGCTGTCCCGCGCCCCTGTCCTGCGAGAGCCAGGCCACAGTTGAAGCAATACTTGGCCGCGGGAGGATTGTCAACCTCGCACACCGGGCATCTCCCACAGTTTTCACCCATCTCGGCCGTCCCCTTTCCGTACCTCACTCAGCTAGCTGAGCCCTGAGAGCCCTGATCTCTTCGCGAAGACGAGAGATCACCTTCTCGGTCGAGCCATCACCATTGGAGATCCTGGAACGATGCTTCGCGAACGCCAGATCGGTGGCCAGTTGGTGGCATCTTCTCACCCGTCGAGCCTCGCTCGGGCCATCTTGCACCAGGGCTCGCCACTGGGTGGCTATACGACGGCCGTAGGAGGCCACGGTCTCGTACTCCTCGCGGGACAGAGTACCTAATGGTATCTCAGCCAGCAGTTCTTGTGTTATCCATCCTCTTTCCCGATCCCAGGACAGGAAGACGATCAACAGGATCACCACAACGCCGCCCCAGTCATTGGCCAGGCTGATCAGAAGCGGCCAGCATAGCTCCGGAGCCACACTGGTGGTGAGATTATGGACCGCATGGACAAGCATGGCTCCACCAAGCGCCACAGTGGGGGCCAGCCACCGTTGCCAGCTACTCCCCGCTACGGCTGCGTATCCGAACCCCATCCCGACGATGGCACTGAAAAGGCCATGATTCAGTCCGAAGACCAGCGTACGCATGAAGACGAGCAGTAGCCACGCGGCCACATCGCCCCCCAGGAGGGCGCCCAGGAAGTACAGGGCGTTCTCCGTCATCGCAAAGCCAAAACCCACCAGGGCCCCATACACTATGCCGTCCAAGAGACCATCAAACTCCGCTCTGAAAACGAAGAAAACGAGCAGAATGGCTATCCCCTTGACCACCTCCTCGACCACAGGAGCCACCAGGCTGATCCCGACGAACTGCGCGCCCCCCTCTCCAAGGAAACCAGAGACTGGGATTCCCAGCACGAACTCTGCCACAATGGAGAGGAATATCGCCGGCATAGCTCCCCAAATGAACGTGGCCGCCAGCAAACCCCAAGGTTCTTTCTCGTGCCTGTCCAACCACCACACAAGCAGGCTGTAGAGCACCGCCGGAGCCATCGACGCCAAGACAGTGAGCGTGGCGAGCACGAGGTAGAGCAGCACCTGCATGGGTTAATCCTTGGCCATACGGTTGCGCACCTTCCGATAGATGCTGAAGAAGTGAACCCAGAAAGGGCTCAAGCCGCCACCGATGCGTGCCTGCGCGAGCTGAGCCACGAACTTTTCCTTGCTGCCATCGATGGGGGACATCTCCACGTACGCCCGCCCTAGCTCGTGACTACAGTGGGCATCGCTGCCGGCCGTACACGGTATGCCGTGGCGACGAGCGAACTCCTGTGCCCGCCGGTTGTCCCCCCCAAAGGTGACACGCCCGTTCAAAACCTCTATGAAGTCCAGTTCGCCTGCCATCTCCTCCAGGACCGTCCGCTCCAGCCTCACCCCACGAAACCTGTCGAACGGATGAGGTACGCCAGCCAGCCCCCCCTGCTGCTTGATCAGAGCAATCGTCTCACGGGCAGACAGATCTCTCGGCACCTGCTCCTCCAAGAAGAGCCCCAACAGTTCACCGTCAGACGATGATATCTCCTCCCCGACGAGGACGGGAAACGGAGCGATCTCACGGACAGCCAGCGCGCCAGCGATGGTGTTGTGATCGGTAATCGCCAGTGCGCCCGCCCCCTCTCCTGGCACAGCTCCACGACGGTCTCTGGAGAGAGACTGCCATCCACCGAAGTGAGCCTTGAAGAAGCAACCGTATGTACCCTCGAAGACGACACACACCGGTTCGACGCGGCCAACGCGCCCCATCAACCCAGGGCGCACAAGCTCAGCTCGGTGCGTTTCTCTTGGAAATGGCCGGCCACGCAGGGGAGAATGGAATGTGACGAACACGGTCTCGCGGGTGGAGGCTCCTTGCCAACCTCTGGCCGATGCACCCCTGTTCCTACGATGCTTGCAGACCGTCCAACTCTACCCTCGCAGGACGCTCACCACCGCATCCTCGAGGTCCTTGGCCTGAAAAGGCTTGTCCATCAGCAGTGTGACTCCCGCCTCCTTGGCTCGCCGCCTTCTGTCCTCGTGGTTGAGGTGGCCAGAAACCATCACCACCGGCACGTCGCGAAAGCTATCTTGATCTCTCAGGCAGCGAGTGACCTCGAAACCGTTCATCACCGGCAGTTCCTCATCCAAGAAGACTACGTCCGGCTTCTCCCTCAAGGCCAACTCCAATCCTTCCTGCCCATCCGAGGCCAGAAGCACCTCGGTTCCGGCACCGATCGTCAGCTTCATGAGCGCGGCAAACGCCCGTCTGATGTCCTCATTGTCTTCCACGTATAGCACTCTCAATGAACGATCAAGAGGCCTCACTTGTCATCCCCCGCAGAGACGAATGGTTCGCCCGGGGGGCGAACACGTTGCGCATTATCGCACAAAGCTCCCGGAGTGTCAACCGGCCATGTTGTCCCCAAAGCCATCTTGTGATATAATAGATGTCGGATCCTTGACTCGTGGAGGCCTCCATGGTTTCGTCCCTGCGCGCCCTTGACGTCCGCTCGAAGATGATCGGGGTACTGATCCGCGCTGCTCGGCTGAGGGCGGGGAAGACTCTCAGAGAGTGCGCGCAGTGGCTGGGGTGCTCCTCCCATGTCATGTCCCAATACGAATACGGGCGTCGCAGCATCTCTCTTCCCGAACTGGAGCTGCTGGCGGAGGTCTTCGACACGCCGGTCGACCATTTGTGGGACGAGGAAGTTGCTGTCGCGGAGCAGCCGGCTCCGACGCCACTTTCAGGCAGGCTTGTAGAGCTACGTCACAAGGAGATTGGCGTGCTTCTTCGACAAGCGCGCTCCAACGCCGGCAAGACACAGAGAGAGTGTGCGGACTTTCTGGGCGTCTCGCCCGACACCATGTCCAAGTACGAACTAGGCAGTAGACCAGTGCCGTTCACACAGCTAGAGATGCTGGCCTCCTATCTGGAGGTGCCCGTGTCCAGCTTCCTCGATCGGGCCAAGCCCACGAGTCGTGCCTCTGGCGACTCGTCTCAGTCGGAGTTGCTTTCTGCTGAGGAGACCTGGGCGGACCTTCCACGAGAGATCAAGGAGTTCATCCGCAACCCCAAGAGCCGCCCATTCCTGGAGGTGGCGCTGCGGTTGTATGAGCTGCCTGGGGACTCCTTGAGACAGCTCGCTGAGGCTATGCTTCCCACAGAAGACGCGGGTGAAAGACAATCGCCATGACTGCGTCTCCCTCCTCCCCTGTCTCCCAACAGTCCCCTCCCTTCGTCGACACTCTGGCTAGGTTGACAAGTCGTCGGCACATCGAGCAGTTCTTGCCCTCTGCGCTGCACGAAGCGGTCCAGGCTACCCAGTGCGAAGCCGGCTCTCTGCTGCTCGTTGGCGACCGCACCCGCCGGGCCAGGGAAGGCAATCTATCCCCTGAGATCGAGAATCAGATCTCCCTCTGGGAAGTAAACCTCGAAGAGCGTCTGCGTTCGACGTCGTGGCACATCAAAGACGGGGAGCCCCTGCCCGTCTCCACGCACACTCTCGAAACCAGTCAGCACTTGCTCGTCAACGCGCCCCTCCTTCGCGGCGAGAATGTCATCGGTTCCATCACTCTCCTTTTTGCCCCGGGAACCACCCCATCCATGTCTCAAAGACAGATACTGATCTCGTGCGCCAGGACCATAGGAAACCTGGCCAGCATCATCGAGCAACTGACTCTCACACAACACAGCCTAGAACAGCTCACCTTCCTACATGAGACCAGTCAGGCCCTGACCTCCACTCTCGATCTTCGCCAGGTCTTGGACAACACGATGCAGTTGGCCACGGAGATACTCGATGCCCAGGCCTCCACCCTCATGCTCATCGACGAACGGACCGAGCAACTCGTGTTCGACATACCTTACGGCGAGAAGAGGGAACTCCTGCGCAGCTACCGCATGAACATCGATCAGGGCATCGCCGGCTGGGTCGCCAAGCACGGAAAGCCCGCCATCGTCAACGATGCTGCCAAGGACGAACGATTCAGCAGAGACACCGACGTCCGCACCGGCTTCCTGACCCAGTCCGTGATCTGCGTCCCGCTCCAGATCAAAGACCGCACCATCGGTGTCCTCGAAGCCCTGAACAAGATATCCAGCGACCATTTCACCGACGACGACCTCCGTCTACTCAGTACGCTGGCCGCTCAGGCAGCCATTGCCATCGAGAACGCCCGCCTCTATCGCAGCCTCAGCGAGGAACGAGACAAGATCATCCGCGTCCAAGAAGAGGCCCGCCGTATCCTGGCCAGGGATCTGCACGACAGCACCCTGCAAAGCCTCTCCTCCATCTCCATGCGCATCGATCATGTCAAACAACTGCTCAAGCACGAACCTTCCTCAGCGGGTCAGGAACTGGACCGCATACAAGGGATGGTCAAGCAGGCATCGAAGGAGGCGCGAATCCTGCTGTTCGAACTGCGTCCCATCGCGCTTGAGACTCAGGGCCTGGCATCAGGTCTGGAAACGTACATAAAGCAGCTCCAGGGCGATTCCTCCCCTACTTTCCACTTCGACGACGGCGGTTTCCGCGAGAGGTTGGCGTCAGATGTCGAGGCCGCGGCGTTCATCGTTGTGCAGGAAGCGATGAACAATGCCAGGAAGCACTCTGACGCTAGCAATATATGGCTCAATCTGGAGCCAGACGGCGACCGCTTGCTCATCACGGTGAGGGACGACGGTGCAGGGTTCGATCTCCAGGATGCTAGGAGCAACTCCAACAGGGGCGGCCACCTGGGACTGATCAGCATGCAAGAGAGGGCCCAACTGATCGAGGCGGAACTGGACATTCTCACAGAACCAGGCCGAGGCACAAAGGTCATCCTGGGGGTGCCCCGCAGGAGACCTTCCTCCAAATCGTGACGGAGGTGTCACCACGGTACACGTAGGGCAGACGGATGAGGAAGTGGAGCCTCTCGTGATGCCCCATCCTAGACGAGGAGACTGGAGCATGCAGGAAGGCAAGTCGGCAGAAGCCAACTCACTCAAGGAACAAGGCATCCGGATGTTCCGCTTCGGCGAATACGAGGAAGCGACGGAGATCTTCCAGAACGCTTACGCTCTCTACGAGGAACTGGGTGACGACAGGGGTCGGGCAGAAATGCTCAACAACCTCGGAGCCGTGCATACCCAAGAGGAACAGTGGGACAAGGCAACCCAGGCCTTCAACGACGCCATGGCAGCTTTCGAGTCGCTGGAAGACCTAGACGGCCAAGCTCAGACCCTGGGGAACCTGGGGACGATGTACCGTTACCGGGGCGACACCGAGGCTGCAGTGCAGCATCTCAAGCAAGCCGCCGATCTGTTCCACGAGACTGGCGATCGCGGCAAAGAGGCCGCCACCCTACGCCTCCTGAGCCGCATTCGTCTGGGGCAAGCGAGGTGGCTGGAAGCTCTACACTTCTACGATCTGGGCCTGGCCTGTGCCCAACCACCTGGGATCAAGGAACGACTCCTGCGTCGCTTGCTTCAGGTACCGTTCAGCATGCTATCTCGCCCGCAGTAGTCCCTGCACGCTCTTCTCCGAGACCTGCCACTCCGTCCCGGACGCGCTGAGGAGGCGGCTCCAGGCTCGCTACCCTTTTTCCTCCTCAAGCTGGGCCCTCGCCATGATCTCATCAGCGATCTGCTTGGGGACTTCCTCGTAATGCGAATGATCCATGCTGAAGCCCCCACGCCCTTGCGTGATGGACCGTAGATCCGTGGCATAGCTCTGCATCTCCGCCAAAGGGGCCTGCGCGGTGATAATGGTCTTGTCGCCCTTCTGTTCCGTTCCCGTCACCCGCGCCCGTCTGGTGTTGAGGTCACCCAGCACGTCACCCATACTTGCCTCTGGAATGGTGATCTTGAGCGTCATGATCGGTTCGAGCAGTACAGGTCCGGCGTTCCGCACAGCCTCCTTGAAAGCCTCCCTCCCCGCGATCTGAAACGCGATATCCTTGGAGTCGACCGGGTGTTCCTTGCCGTCGTAGACTACGCTCTTGACGTCGTGGATGGGAGAGCCCGAAGTGACCCCCTGGCTCAATACCTGCCTGATACCCTTCTCTATCGATGGTATGAAGCTCTTGGAGATGTGCCCCTCTCTCACCTCACTGTCGTACTCGAATCCGGCCCCTCTCTCCAGAGGTTCAACTCTCAGCCACACCTCCGCGAACTGCCCTGCACCACCAGTCTGTTTCTTGTGCCGGTACTGCGAGGTAGCCACCTTCGTGATCGTCTCTCGGTAGGGTACCTTGGGCACCGAGGTGGTTATCTCGACCCCGAACTTGGACTGTAGCCGACGCGCGGCGATGTCTATGTGAGACTCTCCCATCCCGGACAGCACCGTCTCCTTGGTGCTGGCTTCCCTCTCCACGCGAAGTGTAGGATCCTCCTCAGTCAGGCGAGCCAGTGCCGTACCGAGCTTATCCAGGTCGGCCTTCGTCTTCGGCGAAATAGCTGCTGAGTAGATAGGGTGAGGAAAGGTAATCGGTGGCAAGGTCACGGGGTGATCCTTGTCACACAGCGTATCGCCTGTAGCAGTCTGCTGCAACTTCGCGACCGCGCCGATCTCCCCCGCTGGGACTCTGTCCACCGGTTGTTGCTCCTTGCCCTTCAGGAAGTACAGTTGCCCCAGCCGTTCCTCTTCCCCTCTGCTGGCGTTGAAGACGCGTGAGTCAGACTCCATGGCCCCCGAGAAGACCCGAAAGTACGTCAGCTTGCCGACATAGGGGTCTGCTAAGGTCTTGAATACCAGTGCCGCCAGCGGAGCGTGCACGACAGGCTCCAAGACCTCCTCCTCTCCGGTCGTCACGCCCGTTCCTCGCACCCCCTTCGCATCCGCAGGAGACGGAGAGTACTTGACTATCGCATCCAGCAGGGCCCGCACCCCTACGTTCAGAGTAGCCGAACCGCAGAGAGCGGGCACGATGGCGCCCGCCCTAACGCCCGCGCCAAGCCCACGGACTATCTCTTCTTCCGTCAGGGTCTCCTCTTCGAAGTACTTCTCCAGCAATCCGTCGTCCGCCTCGGCCGCCGCTTCAACGAGCTGCAAATGGTAGGACTCCGCGTCCTCTAGCATGCCCTCAGGGATCTCGCCTTCCTCGCCATCCTCACCCCGGTAGGCCTTCATGCTCACCAGATCCACGACACCTTGGAAAGAGTCCTGTGCGCCGATGGGCAGTTGCACCGGGATCATCCTGCCCGTCAGACCCTTCTGTGCCTGACCCACGGCCTGGCTGAAGTTGGCATTCTCCCTGTCCATCTTGTTCACGAACAACATACGCGGCAGGTTTGTCTCATCAGCGTACTCCCAAACGAGCTCAGTGCCCACCTCGACCCCAGAGACAGCATCGATCAGGACCACGCCACAATCCGCCGCTCTCACCGCTCCCTTGATCTCGCCGACGAAATCGGCGTATCCCGGCGTATCAAGCACGTTGATCTTGTGCTGCCGCCACTCACAGGGGATAACCGAGGTGTTCACAGACATCTTCCGCCTTATCTCCTCAGGATCGTAGTCGGAAGCTGTACTCCCCTCGTCCACCTTTCCCAGCCTGCTCACACCACCACTGTCGTAGAGCATGGCCTCCGCCAAAGATGTCTTGCCCGCACCGCCGTGAGACATAAGTACGACGTTCCTCAGTTGCTCGACCTTGTACTCCTTCACTATCGATTATCCTCCATGCAAGCACAGTGACATCTTTCAAAGTATTCTAAGGGACTTCCGAGCAGTTGTCAATCCTACCTAGGTCTCGTCGTCCAGATGGCTTGTACCCCGACTGGAGTCTTGTGGGCTCAGAATGTGCTACAATAGCTGTGCCCACCCAGGGAGGCAATGTGGGAGCACCAGGTAGCTACGTCTTGATCATCCGTTTGAGTCGGGATACCCCAATATCCATAGGCCGACTGGGCCTCTTCAGATTCGTGGCAGGCTTCTACTGCTACTCGGGTAGCGCCAGGGGTCCCGGTGGCTTGGAAGGCCGCCTGGCTCGGCATCTGCGCCAGCGCAAGAAGCCGTACTGGCACATAGATTATCTCCTCCAGCGCGCAGTGGTGGTGGAGATCTGGAAAGCACCTTCCCTCGCTAGGCTTGAATGTCTCTCTGTGAAGGCGTTGCTGGGCCTGCCAGGTGCTCGCTTGCCCATTCCTGGGTTCGGTTCATCAGACTGCACGTGCAGAACACATCTCGTGAGTCTTGCCTCCCAGCCCTCGTTCGGAGCCTTCTCCGCCGCATTCCGCGCCCTGGGCGTCCACGCACCGCCGTGGGAACGAATTCCACTTCGCCCACGTGAGGACTAACGCCCCGCTCCGCAATGCACCTTTCCCTCTGCGAGGACCGCCCGGAATGCGATCAGCGGCGCGAACCAAGCAATCCCAGACACACAACCGGATGCGGCTTGCGCCCGCCCAGGGTACGTGCTATAATCCTGGTCGCTGATGGCGCTGCACCTCGAAGGCGAAGCAGCAATTCGGCGGACTAGAAGTAGCCGTGTTGCAGCAGTCGGAAAGGAGGTGAGCAGAGAGTACGAAGTTCTCTTGGCCATCCCCACAGTTGGAGACCCCATGCAAGCTGACGAAGGAGGAAAGTCGTGAAAAGCGTAAGCTGGATTATCGTCACACTTCTGGTACTAGGTCTGCTGCTCGCCGGGTGCTCAGCGCCAGCGGCGACCGAACAGGAGGAAGAGCAACCCACGGTCACAGGGGCGCGTTTCCAGATCATCCTTGACCGGGGCAAGATCATCTGTGGCTGCAACGCCGAGCTCCCTGGGTTTGGCTATCTCAACCCCGCGGGGGAATTCGAGGGGTTCGACGTTGACTTCTGCAGGGCCATTGCTGCTGCCGTCTTTGGCGATGCCAATGCAGTCGAGTACCGACCTGTCACCGCTGCGGAGCGCCTGCCAGCGCTTCAGACCGGCGAGATAGACGTCCTGATCCGCAATACCACGTGGACGCTTACGCGCGATGCAGTGAACGAGGTCGACTGGGCAGCGGTGACGTTCTACGATGGCCAGGGCATGATGGTGCCGGTGGCCACCGGGTGGACATCGCTGGACGACATGGCCGGGGCTACGGTCTGCTCCACCACGGGCACGACCACGGAGATGAACCTGGCCGATGCTTTCCGCTCTCGTGGGCTCGACTACACGCCGCTTCTCTTTGAGAAGACCCAGGACACGGCGACCGCCTACGAAGAGGGGCGTTGCGACGGACAGACCTCCGACAAGTCACAATTGGCTGCTCTGCGCTCGGCGATGGAGAATCCCGAGGGCCACATCATTCTCGACGTCACCATGTCGAAGGAGCCTCTGGGCCCGCTGACCGCCCACGGGGACAACAAGTGGAACGATGTGGTGAGATGGGTGGTCTGGGGCATGATGCAGGCTGAGGAGTCTGGGGTCAGCTCCGCCAACGTTGACCAAATGCTGAACAGCGACGATCCCACCGTGAAGCGCCTTTTGGGCGTGGAGGGTGAGCTGGGCAGTTCCTTGGGCATCCCCAACGACTTCGTGGTCCAAGCGGTAAAGCAAGTCGGAAACTACGGCGAGGTCTATGACCGCTGGCTCGGGCCCGACGGCCTCAACATCCCGCGAGGCCCAAATGAGCTCTGGACCAACGGCGGATTGCTGTACGCCATGGCCTTCCGATAGAGCTCTCCCACACGATGACCAAGTGCAGCCCGGCGCCCTGCCGGGCTGCACCTCCTCAAAGAGGTAGGAGCTGATGTCTGAGATGGCCATCTCTCGCCAGCGAGTCCTGGCGACGTTCCGCGACGAACGCTTCCTCAGGGTGCTGGGTCAGGTCGCGTTCGCCATTGTTGTGCTCGTTGCCACCCTGTGGTGCCTGGGCAACTACAGAGCGCGCGGATTGACTTTCTCCTTCACGTTCCTGCGCGATGAAGCCAGTTTCGATCTGGCCGAGGGCGTGGGCTTCAGTCCCATAGACCCCTACTGGAAAGCCTTCGTGGTGGGGGTCGTCAATACCCTCAAAGTCGCGATCTTGGGCATTCTCCTGGCCACTGTCTTGGGCCTGGTGGCCGGTGTGGCTCGGCTGTCCACGAACTGGCTGATCAGCAGTATCTCCAGCGTGTATATCGAGATCATCCGCAATACGCCGGTACTGGTGCAGCTCTTCTTCATCTACTTCGCGGTCATACTTAAGCTTCCGGAACTCCGTGATCGCATCATCCTGCCCGGACCCGTCTTCCTCAGCAACCGCGGCATCAACCTGGTGTCGCCGCGGCCCACGGCTTCCTTCGGGATGTGGTGGCCGTTCTGGGTTCTGGCGATTGCCGCGGCTGTTGGCATCTACGCCTGGCGTGTGCTGCTCGAACGCCGCGAGAGGCGCCCTGTCTCGCGCCTTCCGTGGACCTTCATCGCGCTGGCAATCCCACTCATCAGCTGGTTCGTGGTGCCAGGCAATCCTCTCTATGCTGACAGGCCCGCTGTGGAAGGCCTCAAGGTCGTGGGTGGTACGAGCATGTCCCCCGAGTTTGCAGCTATCCTGTTTGGATTGGTGATCTACACTGGCGCCTTCATCGCCGAGGTCGTTCGCGCCGGCATCATGGCTGTGCCGAAGGGCCAGACTGAGGCAGCGCGAGCTCAAGGCTTCACAGAAATGCAGATCCTGCAGCTGGTCATTCTACCCCAGGCCATCCGTATCATCATCCCGCCACTGATCAGCCAGTATCTGAATCTCACAAAGAACTCCAGCCTTGCCATCGCCATCGGTTTCCTGGACCTGTACGCCGTTTCCAGCACCATGCTGAACCAATCCGGTCGCATCGTTGAGGTGTTCATCATGGTCATGGCCGCCTATCTATCCATGAGCCTGACCATCTCGGCGATCATGAACGTAGCGAATCGTAAGCTCGCCATTGTGGAGAGGTGAAATGACGGCTGACGTTGAGGTTTTGAAACCTCCTGCTTTGGAAGTGGGAGTACTGGGCTGGCTCAAGAAGAACCTCTTCGCCACCTGGTACGATGCGCTCCTCACCGTCATCTCCGTAGCCTTCATCTGTGCGGTGCTGTACGGTATCGGCAACTGGGCCTTGAATAGTGCTAAGTGGGGAGTGGTGACGACCAACATCAAGGTCTTCATGGTGGGCAGGTACCCCTACGCACATATCTGGCGGGTCTGGGCCAGCGTGGGTCTCTTTTTGGTCATGGCGATTGTGAGCCTGGCAGTCTCGAGAGGGGGGGGCTTGAGGAGCAGGCGCGCACTGACCATCGCTTGGGTCATCGTCTTGCTTCTGACAGTCGTGTTGCTCAAGGGGTTCGGTGCCCTTCCCCTCATCCCGTCGGTTCCGATCAGTATCTGGAGCGGGCTGCTCCTGACCTTGGCCCTGGGCATCGTGGGTATTGCTGTGTCCTTCCCCATAGGCATCTTCCTGGCCTTGGGCCGCCGCAGCAGTCTCCTGGTGGTGAAGGTATTCTGCACCATGTACATCGAGGTCATTCGAGGAGTGCCACTCATCAGTATACTCTTCATGTCTATGCTGATGGTCCCTCTCTTTCTGCCCCCCTCCTTGAGACTGGACAATGTCCTGAGAGCCATGGTTGGCATGACGCTGTTCAGTGCAGCCTATGTCGCGGAGAATGTGCGAGGCGGCCTGCAGGCCATACCCACAGGGCAGTACGAAGCTGGAAGGGCCGTGGGCTTGAACGAGGCGCTGGTGACGGTTTTGATCATCCTACCGCAAGCGCTGAGGGCGATGATTCCGGCCATCGTCGGTCAGTTTATAAGTCTGTACAAGGATACATCCCTGGTCGTCATCGTGGGTCTGCTAGATCTACTGGGTGTGGCGAAAGCGGTGACGGGTCAGCAGCAGTGGATCGGCACCCAGAAAGAAGTGTACGCCTTCGCCGGCGTGATCTACTTCATAACCTGCTCCGTCATGTCCTATGCCAGTCGGCGACTCGAGAAGCAGTTGGGTGTGGGAGAACGCTAGGCAGCTTGTTTGGAGGCGAGGAAGTGGAGAACGAAAGCCACCAGGCTTCAGATACTCAAGACATGATCATCTGTCGGGATGTGCACAAGTGGTTCGGTGACTTCCACGTCTTGCGAGGCGTGAATCTTACTCTAAAGAAGGGCGAGGTGGTGGTGATATGTGGCCCCTCAGGCTCGGGGAAATCGACCCTCATCCGCACCATCAACCGCCTCGAGGAGCATCAGAAGGGCGACATCTTCGTGGACGGCATCGAATTGACCCACGATATCCGCAACGTACATGCCGTCCGCAAGGAGATAGGGATGGTCTTCCAGCACTTCAATCTCTTTCCGCACCTGACGGCGGTTCAGAACGTCACCCTGGCGCCGATCTACGTTCGTCGCTGGTCCAGGGACAAAGCGGACGAGGTGGCGCGGCAGCTTCTCGAGCGCGTCGGCATCCCTGAGCAGGCTGACAAGCATCCTGGCCAGTTGTCCGGCGGACAACAACAGCGAGTGGCTATCGCCCGGGCCTTGGCCATGCAGCCCAAGATCATGTTCTTTGACGAGCCTACCTCGGCGTTGGACCCCGAGATGATCAAAGAGGTACTCGATGTGATGATCGAGCTGGCCAAAGGAGGCATGACTATGATCGTCGTTACGCACGAGATGGGCTTCGCCAGAGAGGTTTCGAACCGCATCATCTTCTTCGACGAAGGGAATATCGTTGAGGAGGCTCCGCCGGACAGATTCTTCACCGAGTGCAAGGAGCCGCGCACGAAGCTGTTCCTGTCCCAGATACTGAGCACTTGACAGCCAGCCTAGGATCGAATCTCACGGAATAGAAGGGGGACTGCGATCCCCCTTTCTTGTTTGGCGGTGCAAGAGATGGTCATCGATGCGCCGCGCCGGGTGCACGCAACCTCGAAGGCTGACGGCTCTGGGCGCGCTTTCTGAGAGATCCCTGTGGGCGCCCACCCTTGTGGAACTATGGTCCCCGGCTCATGCCCAGCGGCAGGTACGTCCACTCACCCCCCACGAGCAGATCAACACTGGTCACCTCCGTGGTCCCGCCGCCGGTCCCTGTGATGGGCACTCTGTACCACTGACCCGCCAGGGGCGTTGGCCCGGAACTCGTGTCTGTGATGGTCAGAGTAGCCTCTCCTGGGGGCGAGACAGCACTGGGGTCAAGGGTGAGATTCAAGCTGGCGGCTGGACTCTCGACTGCCAGAGTGACGCTGGCCGTGAAGACCCCCACGGGTTCGACCAAGATAGTGTAGGTGACTACTCCACCGGGCTCCACGGCGCGCAGACCCGGATTCGCTGCCAGAGTGAATCCGTAGCCGGGATACTCGTACGCTCCGACATCGGGGGCCGCTCCCACGTAGCTATCATTGATGCCGGGGATCAGCAACCCTGAGTCGATGAGATCGCTGTCCTGAGAGAGCGAATAGTCTCCGCTCCCCGCGTCGACGAAGCCAGGCTCCACAGAGAGACCGTGCGGCTCCTGGCCGGTGCCGCTGATGAAGGCAGCAAGCGTGGGATATTTCGTCCCGTCCCAGCAAACGAGGTCGCCAAGGTTATCGTTCCACAGATCATCGTAGTCTAGATCGATGGGCTGGCTGGCATTGTAGTTCTCCACCGCGAAGGCGGTTCCACCCCACACGTTGTTGCGCGCTACAATGCCTGCCCACGTACCCGGGGCTTTGACATACAGACCGTTGTTTCCAGCCAGGGCAGCGTCGGCGGTGTTGTGGAGTAGATACATGGGACCGGAGGTACCGTACCCGCTGTTGAACTTGAAGGGACTGCCTGTGTACTCGTTATTCCCCACGCCGGTATGGTAGATGACGTTGCGGATGGCATACACGGGACCGGTGTACGCAGGAGCCAGGGAGACGCCCATCAGGACATCGTGGAAGGTGTTGCTCCAGATCCGCACGTTCGAGCAGCGACCATCGGTCTCCATGCCATCATCGCCAGCCCGGTACACCAGGTTCTCATAGACGTCGGTTTCGTTGGTCAATCCGGCCGTCCAGGAAGGACAGACATTCAGACCGTCGAAGTAGTCATGGAAGACGTTGCGTCTGATGACGTTGCCCCTTCCGGTGGCGGGATCGTAGAACAGTACTCCACCCGCCTCGAGCCCACTACCTCCCTTCACCGCATCCCAGGGCCAGTCGAAAATGGTGTCGTAGAACTCATTCCCCTCGATCAGATTGCGGTGCGATTCTCTCTTGATGCCGATTCCGAGGTCGTTGACAGCGAACGTGCAACCTTGCACCAGGTTGTCACTGCCACCGTCCAAGTAGACGGCCTTGGCCCAGTCCCCCTGCCCGTAGTGTCGAAACGTCAGGTCACGAAAGTGGATGAAGTCTTGCTCCACGTAGAAGGCGTGGTTGTGGCGGGAGACGACCATTTCAGCCAAGTTGGGGTCTGCATCGGTTGCCAGCCGGACGTACAGCGAGGTCCCCTCGGCATAGAACCCCGGGATGCCCCAGGTCAGGTCTTGCAGATCAGAGAGGCTCCCGTACGGATAGAGGCGCTCGCCATCGGCGGTGACCAGGTGAGGGTCCCCTGTGTTGACGGTAGTCCGGTAGACTCCTCCACCCTGTGGTGTCCAGGTGAAGCTGTCCGGATCAGCGCCGTCCAGGATGGCTTGCTCGCCGTCGTACCCCACGATGCTGATCGGTGCGCCGTCTTCGCCAGATCTGGGCAGTGAGATCCCACCCTCGTAATACACACCGCCGCGCAGCACAACTTCATCGCCAGGCTGGGCCCGGCTCAACCCCTCCAGCAGAGAGCAGGGATCACCCACCGAACAGAGGCTGCCACCGCCGCTGGGGCTGACGTAGTAGGAGTGCACCGCTGTCTCGATGGTCGTCTCGGCGCGCGTGGTGGCCGAGCCGTACACGGCGGCCCCGTCCAGTGCGCCATCCGTATCTACGAAGGTAACGCGCACGTCGTAGGAACTGCCCGGCTCCAGCCAGAAGAGACTGCCCACGAATCGCGTTTCATCGACGCGGCTCAGTGAGTAGCCCGGTTTGTACGGGTTGGGGCCTTCCGTGAGCCGGTAGGCAACCTCCGCAATCGCGTCACCATCGGGGTCATCACCAGAGGAGACCTGCACGATGATGCCCATGGCATGGAAGGTCCCGTAGAGCTCCAGGCCCGGCGCCGAGTGACAGGGTTCGGCCGGCAAGAAGGGCAGGATGGCCATCAAGAGGACCATGGCAGGCCGCAGCAGCCTCATCCCCCCTCCTCTCGTGTAGCGCTTGACGGCTTCACTACGGCGACCGCGTGACGGAGGGATGCGCAGACATCTGCGTGCCCTGGGTGCTTGTCGCGCGCCTCGGCGAGGGTAGCATGGCCCGCACATCAGGCTGCTCGAGGGATTGCCCTGGCCACCCTGCTTGCGGCTCCCTGTTTCATCAGTGGATCATCTGTGGCGGCGGCTGTCCGTCCAGTCTGAGCGCGCAGTCATCGCCAGAAGCCTTTCCGGTGCTCTGTGACGACGCTTCCCCACGGCGCGCTGGCCTGCTGGCTACCGTTTCCATCCAGCGGTCAGGCATCCCCGTTCGACTATCGATCTTCGCCCACCTCAGATGGGCCTGGGACAGATTCGCGCCCAAGAGATCCGCACCCTCGAGGTTGGCGCCTCTCAGATTCGCTCCCCCCAGGTCAGCGCCTCGCAGGTCCGCACTCAACAGGTTGGCGCCACCTAGATCCGCGCCTCTCATCATGGCATAGCGAAGATCCGACCGCCGCAGGTCACACCCCAGCAGATTGGCGCCCCAGAGATTGCTCCCGGACAGCCTGGCTTTGGTCAGATTGGAGCGTTGCAGGATCGCCCCCTGCAGGTTCGCACCTTCCAGATTGGCGCCGCGCAGGTCCACGGCTTCCAGATTACGCCCCGTGAGATCGACCGCCCTCAGACTCGCTCCCGCCCGCAACTCGACCATGCCTACGCCTTGCCGCGCGTACAGGCGCCCTTTCAACAGTAGTGCGCTCGCGGGGTCTCCTCGTCGTCTGCGTCTGACCAAGCGCCGCCTGAGCCAGTCCCTATGGAAAGGCAGAGCGTAGCCCAGCACGCCCCCCAGGCACCCACTCAGGATGGCACCGATGATGCCCAACACCGCAGGAAGGATCACCCTGCTACTGTACGAATCCATCCACCGCTCCTCCAACCCACCTTATCACCACCGTTCCCGCGCGGGACGGACCCCCTTTGCAGGTTCGCCCCCGGACCGGGGCCTTCACCCAGTATAGCGGTCGCCCCATGAGCTGTCAATGGGAAGTTAGGGCTATGCACGCACCGTAGAGGACAACCGGCACCAGCTCACCAGCTTCGTGTCACCGGTAAGGAAAAAGGGCCATCCCAAAGGACAGCCCTTCTACTATCTAGGTTCTGTTTGGGCGCTTACTCCCTGGTCCTCCAGCGAAGCGTGGCGTACCCAGCGAGGCCAGCCACGCCGCTGCCCAGCAGCAGGATCGAGCCCGGTTCGGGCACGAATTCCTCCTCCTCCTCAGGCGTGCAGTCCTCGGCGAATCTGAAAGCTACCTCCCGAACAGGGCCGACGTATTCACCATACTGCTGCCAGGCCCTGAACACCCAGTCGCCGTACTCCGCCCCATATCCGGCCTTGCCTCGGCTGAAGCACTCCAAGTCCACGTGCGTGCTCATGTCGTCACAGTGGACCCACACCCAGACCTCGCAAGGAGGCTCGTGGACCGGAAAGTCACAGTCCGGGGTGTTCGTCCAGAAGAGTTCACCGTTTATCTCCAACTCCCAGCAGATTGGCATATCCATATAGTCGTCTGCGGTGATCACAACGGTGTGTTCCGCGTCCGGCTGCCAAGCCTCCGGCGAGCACTCAGAGCACTCCTGATCCACCGTCAGGGTCATTTGCGTTTGAGCCAGTGCCACCCCGCCACTCAACAGCAGCGCCAGGCTCAAACCCAGCAACACGCCTCTGAGCCGGTGCTTCTTCATCGTCTCTCCCTCCTCGTCTCCTAGAATGAGTCCAATCCCATCACTTGTCAGCCATTATAGCACAATTCTAAGCCCTTGTCAACCTTTGTCGCGCCTACTGCATGCCGGTGGTGAGCCTCTTGTCCACAGGCTAGGATACCACAGTGACCCCGCCAGGACATGCTAGGGTTGTCGAAATCCTCTGATACGTCCGATTCGCGAACGGCGCGGCCTCTTCTCGTCTCTGTGAGACTGACCCTGATCGGTCGTGACCGCCAATCCCTGCGCCAACGCCGTCCCACTCGGAAGCCCCGTCGGCAAACGAAAAGGGCCGTCCCGCACAGGCACGGCCCTACCATTAGCCAATCAGCAATCAGTCGGTTAACCTCTCGTCCTCCAGCGCAAGCCCGCATATCCTGCCAGACCGACCAGACCGCTGCCCAGGAGCAGTATCGACCCCGGTTCAGGGACGAACTCCTCCTCGCAAGGGTCAAGGGAGACCTCGCCGAGAGTATCGGGTGAGTAGAGAAAGGCCGCAGGCCATATCCCATCGCCAGCTAGCCAGTGGCCCGTGTTCGAACAGCCACTGCCCTCCTGGCACCCCGTGGCAGACACCCACAGCCCCAGCCGGAAGCGGTCGCCGGGTCCCACCTTGTCCAGTTTGGACGAGTTGAGATCGAAAGCATACTCCGTGACCAGCGACGTGTCGGGCTCCATGTCCCACTGCACGCCCACCAGGGGCTCAGTGGCGCAGGGGCCGGCCTGCGAATCGCCCATGAACCACTCGTCCACCCAGGGGGCCATCCGGTCTTCGTAGGTCCAGACCCATCCCTCGCCCGGGAGCGGCGGCCCGCAGTCAACCGCAGCCCATAGGCCGTCCAGAGCGTCGGGCTCATCGGTGAACAAGATGAACATCTGGCCTGTCCACCAGTCGGGGTCCAGCCTCGCATTATCCAGATTGAGAGTGATAGCCAGGTACATCTTGCTGGCGTCGTTCATCACCCACAATTCTCCCGAAACCGAATCCGCCTGGGACGCCCCCACATCAGGGAGTGCAACCGGAGGCTCGAACTGCACCGCACCGTCCTCCCAATGGAAAAGATCGACCTTTCCGGCGTTGGCCCACTCTCTCTGGCGCAAAACGCCATCGATGACGGCGGTGCCGCACCCAGCATCGACTCTAGGCACCTGCGACATCGCAGCCGCGGGGAACAACAGCAATACACAGATCACACTCACCGCCAGCAACAACCATCTTGGTCTCACCTCTCTGCACCTCCTTGCCCTCCACCCTACATCGTCCAATCTGGTCCCCAGTATATCGCAATTGTTGGCAGGTGTCAACTCGTACGCAATAAGGGCCATCCCCAAACAGGACAGCCCTTCGAGCTTCTACGTGCCAGTTGGTTGCTTACTCTCTCGTCCTCCAGCGCAAGGTGGCGTATCCTGCGAGGCCAGCCAGGCCGCTCCCCAGGAGCAGAATCGAGCCTGGTTCGGGGACGAACTCCTCCTCCACCTCGCAGGGGTTCAGACGAAGCGTGCCAAAGCCATCTGGCCGCTCTGAACCCTCAAGACCGGCCGGCCACTCGGCAAGAGCTTCGTTGATCCAGGGTCCTTGTCCGGGGCACTCCCCGCCCTTCACGCACACATCGTGAATACCCACGCTAATCGCAAGTCGCAAACGGTCGCCTGGAGCTACGTCGTCCAGGTCAGAGGAATTCAGATCGAAGGCCCACTCGTGAACGAAGGAGCCGATCCCAACATCCCATATCACCCCTGTCAAGGGCTCCTGCCAGGGAGGACACAGCTGACCCACCGTGCCAACCTCTGCTGCAGGCATGAACCCCGACCACCGAAACACGGAACCAGCATGCCTCTCATACGCGTTAGCCCAACCTTCGCCAGGAAGCGGATCGCAGTCAGGGGCGGCCCATTCGTCGTCGACGGCGTCGTCCTCGTCGGTGAACAGGACAGTCATCTCGCTCTGCCAGAAGTCAGGATCTGGCTCAATGCTGTCGACATTGACCTCTGCTCCGACGTACAAGCGGTTGTCGTCGTTCATCAAGTAGCCCCAGCCTGTCAGATCATACTGCTGCTGTGCGAGCGAAGCCCCAAGGGCTTCGTACGAAACCAAACGGACCCGCGCTGCGGCGTCCCACTCGCCAGGGGCCATGATGCCGTTAATGTTGGCGGTTCCGCATCCCGCCTCCACTTCCGGCCCCTGGGATAAGGCAACGGCTGGAGCCAGAACCAGTAGGCAGATGATAGTCACTGCCAGCAACAACCATCTCGGTTTCATCTCCCCTACCTCCTTGCGGCGTAAGCTACATCGTCCGATCTCGCCCACAGTATAGCAGGATTCCGATCCCTTGTCAACCCCTCGGTATCTCCCATGTCAAATGCGACAAGTACGTAGCAGAGGTGGTTGCAGGCCGAGGCCCAGGTGAGGCCGCTCGTAGTGATAGTAGTCCAGGTACTCTTGGACCTCGTTCTGTAGTTCTTCCCTCTCACTGGGCTTGTACTTCCACCAGCCCAGGCACTCTTTGCGCAGCGAGCGGTGAAAGCTCTCCACGAACGCTTGTTCATTCTTGCGATATGGTCTGGACACCCGGTGACGCTGAGCGTAGCACCCAACCCTCTGTTCAAACTCACCCATGAACTCCTTGCCCCCGTCGGTCTGCAATACCTCACAAGAGCCGAAATAGGACATCACTAGCTCCAGCGCCTGGCGTGCATCCTGACCGCTCAAACCCGGAAGCAGTACCACCTGAGCTTCTCTGGTGTATGTGTCTATCGCCGTGTAGGCGTAAAGCCCTCCAAAGTCCACGGTGTCCTCTCCCATCTGGATTACCTCACGAGGCCCCTTAGCACGAGGCACAGGCCCTCTCAGCCGATTCCTGCGCCCTTTCCGCCTCAACCTCAAGTGCCTGTTGAGAACCCGGTACACTGTGCTGCGACTCAGGTGGATACCCTCCTTGTTCAGCCAGTAGACGATCTTCTCCCCACAGCAATCATGGTGTTCTCGCCTGATGCAGAGTATCCGACGCTCGATGTAAGGCTCCACCTTCCCTCGACGTGGCCTCTTCTTGGCCTCCTTGTACTCCCCAATAAACTCCCGCAGCCCTACCGACCTCATCCCCTTCAACCAGCGGTATACCGTCGCCCGGTGCCTCCCCACCCGCTGGGCGATCACCGCTACCCTAACCCCTGCCCAATGCAGCTCCCATGCCAACTCGAGCTGTGTCCAATGCCTCATCGCGACTCCTGTGTGTAGATCTGTCTGCAACACCTAACTCTACCACAGTTGTCGCATTCTTAATGAGACTAACCGCCCCTATAGCCAATGCTGAGCAGGAAGGTCAACCAACAGTGGCCAGGCCACGGCCACCGCGGTTCCTTGCCGCAGCACTCGACCGCCGTGGCTGTAGTCTTCAGCGGTGCAAAGAGAAAAGAATGAATGCCGGACTTGCAGGAAGAGGAGGTCATGCTCGACGAGGAGCGGCCCGCAGAACCGTAGACCTGGCTCACCATCTCCATCCCCTGACGAGCCACGCGCCCGTAAACAAGAGGGCCATCCCCTGTTGGGATGGCCCCTGCAATCAAACCTCCGCAGGTTGGCAACCTGTGTGAGGATGCAGTGCCTACTCTCTCGTCCTCCAGCGCAGGGCCCGTCCTGAGTCCGGTCGAAGACTGGTGCACCTCGTCAGCCCAGCGAGACTCCACCGCGGAGGTATGATCGACCTTACTCACAAACACAAAACGCGCCTGGAGGGCTCCGGGTGCACGGAGCGGGCCAAGGCTGGCCCGCCTGATTGGGTAGGCGAGGCGTGGAGATCGAGCGGGCGGGAAGAGATGGCGGATGTTATCGAATGGTGATATCATCTGCCTAGACCGTTCTTGCACGGCGGCCTTCACCGGAGGAGGGCTGGGGTCGGAAGTATGTGGGAATTGCTTGGCGGGGCCAACTGGGAGTTCATAGGGGTGGTGATCGCTCTAGTAGGAATCGTCTGCACGATCATCCTCGGGATGATACTGTATCTCTTGCAGCGACGGCGGAAGGAACTCGGCTACCGTGTCGTATCGCATACCCGTTTGGTCAGCGTCGAAGCGGAAGTGGAGGACGAGGTCGCGATCGTGTATCGGGGCGAGCCGGTCAGGGATGTGCATCTGGTGGTGGTGGAAGTGGTGAATTGGGGGAACCAGCCTATCGTGCCCGATGCGTACGAGCGGGCGTTGTGCGTCGAGCTCGGCACCGGGGCTCGGGTGATTTCGGTGGACGAGGTAGGGAGCAAGCCTGAGGGCATCCAAGTCTCGACGTCCGTCCATGAGTCCCGCGACAAGGTGACCATCAATCCCCTCCTCTTGAACGCCGGTGACTCGTTCACCTTGAAGGTCCTGGTGAGCGGATATTCGGGGGCTGTGACCGTGGCAGGACGAGTTGTAGGCGTAAAGGAGATAAGGACGCTCTTAGAGGGACCGGACAGGTGCGGAGTACTTGTGTTGACTGTGGGAACCTTGTTGCCCGCGTCGGTGGCCATGTACGCGGCGAAGCGCGCGGTGGAAGCCCTGATGGACGGGTCCTGGCCTCCCGCGGTGTTATGGGGCGCGGCCACCATGCTGTTGCTTGAAGGATGGGGGCGGTGGGGGGTACCTGTGGTGATCCGCTACTACCGTCGTTTGCGGCCGGTGTCAACTCGCAAGTGAGCAGGAGGCGGTGATCCGTCATAGTGAGGGGGGCGAGCCGGCCAGGTGGTGGGCATGTGACCATGGGGACGAGAGTTATCTGACCAGGGTCGGATGACCTGAGTCCTGGCACCAGCGGGCGGTGAGGATAGAGGGTGGGGGACGATGTCCGCGGCCCTTGCCGTGTGTGCAGCTGGAGGCTGGGCGCAAGCAACTGGCTGCAGTGGCTCGCAAGACAGAGCGTACGCCTGGGGCATGCGTGTATAGACGAGCGCGCCTCGAGGGGCCCGCGTGCAGAGGGCGTGTGCTGGCTGGCAGGGTTGATTGGGTAGGGAGCGTCGGGTTGGGGGCGCGGTGATGTGCCGGGCGCGGACCGCCTGTCGGCTACTCTCGGAGTCCGCGTATGCCCTCCGGGATGATCTGCTTGCTTTCGAGGTCGTAGAGTCCGGTCACGGCAACCCGGCGGCCGTAGTATGACCTGACGACATCGTCTATGCCTTCCTCTACGGCGATGTTGTACGTCCGACCGTCTTCTGTGGTGAGACCGATCACTTGTCCCTTTCTGCTGCTGGCGTAGTCGAGGATGCCCTCTACGGCGATCGGCTCGCGCCTGGGCCCTTCTTCCGGTGCCTCGAGCGCGGGGGCAGGGACAAGCTCTGAGGGTAGGTTTGTGAGACTGGCGGTTCTTGACTCTGCAATGAAGCGAACGGCGCTTATCCTCTCGCCGTCGGGTGCCATGTCTCGTGCGGTCAACACGAAGGCGCGGTAGTAGAGTGGCTCGGGGATCAGCTTGCGGAGTGCTGCTTCGTCGCCCGCGTTGACGAGCTCCGTCCCTTCGACCACCGCGTGGATGACCTCAGCGGCTTGGGGGAACAGCAGAGGCTCCTTATCCTCCGGGCTGGCGAGCTTGATTGACACGCTGAAGCTGGCAGCTTTCGGGGCGGACAGCACAGTGGTGAAGGGCTTGTAGAGGTCCGCTACGCGACCCCGGTCTTGGTAGTCCTTCTTCATCAGTCTTTGAACAGTCCGGTTAAGCTGAGTGTACGTCGCTTGCAGCCGGTCGATGAACTCGGAGTAAAACACGGTTCCGGGACCCACCGCGTCTCCCTCCAAGAGCAGCTCCAGTTCTGCGTCATCAAGGCGGACGCCCCTTTCGTGCAGTAGCAACTGGAAGTCGATGTCTCTGAAGAGAGTCTTCAGCTCCCTCTTGATCTCCGGGGGCGGATGGCCGGAAAGGCCTTTCGCGATCTGGCGCTGGGCTAGTTCGTACTCTCCACACTGGTACGCAAGCGAAGCGGCGCTGCGATGCAGGATGGAGAGTGTAGGCTCAGAAGCCTCCTCTTCTGGAACGAGCACGGCGGCTTCCGCCTCCAGATTGTAGGCACGGCGCGCCAGATCTTGCGCACGTTCGGTGTCCCCCTCGTGGCGGGCCACCATGGCCAATTGGGCAAGTTGCATGGCTTGCGAGTGAAGATCGCGAACGGTCGTCATGATCTGACCATCTTGGACTTGGGAGAGCCGAACTCGACCACAGCGATGAGGGCTGGCATGCTATCGGGCTTGAGCCGCTCGAGTTTCTCTTTCACCCTTTCCTCGACCGTGTTGCTCCCTTGCTCCTTGAGGATCCCGGAGGCTTCGAGTCTCGCGGCGCGATTGAATATCAGGGTCTCATCGGGTGCCTGAGGGGTAAGATAGTAGTCCACTGTCGTTCCGATGGAGGATTGCTCAAAGGCGGTGAACTCGGTGAGTTCACGAACAAGCAGGAGAGCGACGGCGCAGGCGGCGTGCTCTGTAGCTTTCCTGAGATCGGCGTAGGCATTCTTCATTCGGGTGTCGACGGCGCCAGCCCAACGGACCGGGAGGGACGTGCGTCCGTCCTCTCTCTCAAGCGAAAGGTCGACGCCGCTCGAGTGGCCTTGGCTGTCGAAACATACCATACAGTTGTGCCTGTAAAAGCCTGCTGCGCCCGGGGCTATGACAGGGATTCCCTGAGAGAGAGAGTCGAGGTCAATCGCTGGCGTCGCAGTCATGCAAGCCGCGCCGTGGTCCGGCTGTGCACCGAACGTATCCGCATGGACGAAGACCTGCACTTCAGGATTGGGCGCCGGTTGCTGGAGAGACGACCGAGAGTATACCACATGGCATATTCCCTGGCAATAGCCTGGGTCTCGACCGTGCGCCAGGCCTTTCCCTGGGCGGCAGCGAAGCGTGGTTCGTGGTTTGCAGGGGACCTTGGCCGTGAGTGACGGTCCGCGTGAGAAAGCTGGGCTAAGGATACCACAAGAGCGGATCGATGGCAAGGCGGGCGGCCAGGGTGGGGAGGCCACCACTGCCCTATCGTAGCAGTCACGTTTTCTGTGGCCATGGAAGGCGGCGAGTTCCTACCATGTGATTCTGTAGAGTGGGTCGGTGCTGACAATCGCCGGCACTAGGTCAGCTCGTGGCGTCGCCATGTGGAGGGCGCAGGGTGAGCAAGGCGAACGGGCGCCCGGCGGGGGATAGTGCACGCCGGTCTGTTAAACGTGAGAGGCCCCGCCAACCTTGTTCGCCGTGGGAGACACAAACCCGACGCGCCTGGAGGGACTCGAACCCCCGACCCACTGCTTAGAAGGCAGTTGCTCTATTCCACTGAGCTACAGGCGCACGCAGGCTATTCTAGAACAGACCCTCTGGCTTGTCAAACCTCTGCCGCTCGAAGCGTCCTTCGATACGCTGCTTCGCAGCCACTCAGGATGCTTCGAGCCAGCGCGACCTCGCTACACCGGCCATCGACACTGGAGCCTGAGCATCAACTCGAACTGCTCTTCTTTCGTGGCCACAATCGTCACCCTCTCTTGGGCCACCAGGATATGGGGCGGCTCACGGTGCACGAACTCCACGAAGGTGCCGTCGCGCCCCCAGAAGGTCGTATCCTTGAAACGAACGATGAGGTTCTCCCCTATCTCCAGAGGCAGGTGAGCAGAGAAGACGTAGCCATACCATTCCTGGCCCTTCTCGGCGTCCGGACAGAGCAGTCTCTGGCAGAAATCCAGAAGGTCCCTAGGTTCCGCAGCTTCTGGCTCCAACCGGGACTCCAGGGCTATGCGGCCCTGCCCGACCGTGTGCTTGCGCGAGGGGTCAGGAGCGGCGAACGGCATGGAGCGATCGATGTCCTGGAACCAGACCTTGAAAGGCTCCTTCAGCTCCAGCAGGCCCTCCACGTGGCAGAGGCCCTCCTCACCGCCAGGCTTGAACCACACCTCGCCGCTTTCTACCAGCAACTCCCGGAGCCAGGCCATGTCTCCCCTCCTCTGACCTGCTGCTGGCCGGGATGCCTGTCTCTGACGATCTGGAAGGCGGCTTGACCCTGCCCGCCCTCAGTCGTCGCTTCCGCGCTGGGGGCTGCCCCGCCCTAACCTCTCCTCGAACCAGGTGATGGTCTCGCGCAGACCATCTTCCAGCGGGATCCTTGGCTCCCAACCCAGTTTCTCGCGCGCTCTGCTGATGTCGGGCCGCCGGACTTTGGGGTCGTCGTCCGGCAGCGGCTCGTGTACGATGCCCGCCGGATTCCGCGTGATCTCGTTCACCAGGCTCGCAAACTCGACGATGCTCATCTCTTCCGGGTTGCCCACGTTGACCGGGTTCACCTCATCGGAGAAGAGGAGCCTGTAGATGCCCTCGATGAGGTCCGAAACGTAGCAGAAGGAGCGTGTCTGTTGCCCGTCGCCGTACACCGTGAGAGGCTCGTGACGGAGGGCCTGGGCGATGAAGTTGGGCACCACTCTGCCGTCCTCCAGACGCATACGAGGGCCATAGGTGTTGAAGATCCTGGCGATGCGCGTATCCAGGCCGTGATACCGGTGGTACGCCATGGTCATCGCTTCGGCGAAACGCTTGGCCTCGTCGTAGACGCCCCGCGGCCCTATGGGGTTCACGTTGCCCCAGTAGTCCTCCCGCTGGGGGTGCTCCAGGGGATCTCCGTACACCTCCGAAGTGGAGGCCAGCAAGTACAGGGCTCCCTTCTCTCGGGCCAATCCCAGCGTCTTGTGCGCACCCAAGGACCCCACCTTCAAGGTCTGGATGGGAAGCTCCAGGTAGTCGATGGGGCTAGCGGGCGAGGCGAAGTGGAGGATGGCGTCCAGCTTCCCCTCCACGTATAGGAACTCAGTGACGTCCTGCTTGATGAAGCGGAAGCCCTCATTCCCTGACAGGTGTTCGATGTTGGCCGTGCTTCCGGTGATCAGGTTGTCCATGACCACCACCTGGTGCCCCTCCGACAGGAATCTGTCGCAGAGATGGGAGCCCAGGAATCCGGCACCGCCTGTGATCAAGATCCGCATGGCTGCTTCACGACCTCTCTTCGCAACTCCTCTAACATGTTACCCGAACCCGCCCGACGGAGCAAGTACCACCTGGAGGGTATGGAAGCGCCAAAACGCCCAACACTGGACCTACAGTTCTTCCATGGACAGACGACGTACGATCCCCAGGCTGAGGAAGAAGACGAAGGCCAAGTCCACGAGGAAATAGGAATTGTCGATCAGTCCGTGAGCCAGGAAGTCCACCATGCTCGCCATCAGGCCTAGAACGAGAATCCGCAGCTCACCCTCTTCCAGGGATCGATAGGCACGCAGAGCCAGTGTGAAGAACCCTACCAGCATCCAGATCAAGGCCCCGACGCCCAGCACGCCCAGGCGTGTCCACCAGTCGAGCAGGATGTTGTGGGGGTGCGACAGGTCCGGCTCCTGCCATGCTTCGGGCAGCATGTACCTGGGATACTGGTACAGGAAGTTATCCAGACCCACCCCGAACAGAGGGTGGTCGCGAATCATGTTCAGCGTCGCTTGCCACAGCTTCAGACGCAGAAAACCAGTCCCCCCACTGAGATCCAGCAGGGAGCGTATTCTCTCCGCGCCGGCGAGAGGCAGCAGCGCAAGGAAGGCCCCGATCACGGCCGCAGAAGCGGCCAACAGCGCTCTTCTGCCCCTGATCAGGCCCAAGAACAGCAGGGCCAGGGGCACTCCCAGCAGCCAGGCACCCCTGGAATGCGTAAGGTACAGACACACGATAACGGGCAGGCAGGCCACCAGGTAGCCATACTTCCGCAATCGTTTCTGGCCCAAGAAACCGAACGCCACGAGCAGGGGCACGATACGACCCAGATACAAACCCAGGTTGTTGGGCGAGCCGTACACCGCCCGCACGCGGAGCACGCCCTCGGCGGTGATCACGTCCCCGCTGACGAAGTACTGATAGAGGCCGAGAAGGGAGACGGCCACCGCGCCCAGGACCAGGCCATCCACCACCCGCAGAAGACCTTCCTTGCCGAGACCGACCTCTCGCAGCAAGAGGTAGAAGATCACCGGTCCCAAGATCACCGTGCGCAACTCGTAGAAACTGACCCCGAAGTTCCCCGACACCGCCAGGGACGCCACGCTCACGACGAAGAAGAAGAGCACGGCGAAGTCCAGAGACGACGACCGTTGCACGAGGTGTTGGATCAACCGCCACAGCCCCTGGGCCAAACCTCGCAGGCTGGCCACGGGATACGATGGGAGAAGCGACAGGGATCCTGCCAGGGTGGACCCACCTTCGGGGCTTCTACTCAACACCTCTCTCAGCAGCCAGGAGGCGAAGCATAGCACGGTGAGTAACTCCACCACAGACACCGACTGTCCCAGGAGGACCTTGGGTCTGAGGAAGAAGGGTATGCTCAAAGCAGCGAAAGCCACAGCCAGATCTATCCGCAGATAGACGAGGGGCGCCAGCACCGCGAGTGTCACCAGGCTGAGGATCATCGACGGCGAGAAGTGGTAGACACCAAGCGCGAGGGCGGTCAAGAGGATCTGACGCCACACCGGGAGCGAGACGTACCACTGAGCCACAAATCTCCACCATCCAAGCGAGGTGGGTAGCACCAGCAGGCGCACCAGCCGCCAAGCGACCACCAGGCCTACACCCGCCAGCACCAGAAGGGCCAGATAGTACCCTGCGAAGCTGGCCTCGCGGATAACGACGAAGCCGCCCAGGCCACCTCCATTGGTCCCGCTAGGGCCTACGACGAGGCGCGCCACATGCTCTCGGTACTCCAGCCCCCTGGCCAGCGTGACCCTACGCTCGCCAGAGCCGCTATCCAGAAGAAGGCGACCCTCCGACAGCGCGTTGGCTGGCTCGCCGTCCACAGTGACCGCGCTCAGCTCCACGGGCGAACGGCCCAAGATGTCCAGGCGGGTGCCTTTGAACCGAAGCACCAGCTCGTCACCTTCGACCGCTCCGGTAATCACGCCGTCTTCCTCGCGCCACGAACCCTCGTATGTAGCGGACCACGTGTCGCTGGGATACCACCCCGGGCCGGCCAGAGTGGCGCTCCCGGCCAACTCCTCGACCTTGGTATAGGTCAGTCGAGGCTCGAACTCGTCGGACACCAGCGAGAAGCCCTTGATGGGGTCGTCTGCATCGGCCATGGGGTGGAAGTGCTGGACGATCAGGACGCCCATCCAGGGCCACTCGTCCAGTGCCCGCTCGACGGCCTCCACCGTGCGCCGGGCCTGTACCTCCTCGCTGTCGCTGCCCCAGGGAGCGGCCCGCCCTTCCCAGGCAGGCGGCAGCGCGCACCATCCAAACTCGACAGCCCACACCGCCTTGCTCCTGTCGCCGTGGCTGGCCATGACCTCCCGCAGAAGGATGGCCCGGGAGAAATTGGCGCGTAGGGGAGACACCTGGCGATCTGAAGCCTCGTACCACATGCCGTAGGGCTTGATGGCCAGGATGTCGAAGAACTCTCTCGCCCCTGCTTCGTACATCTTCCGCAGGAAGAGGATGTCACTCATGTACCTGCCCCCCTCCTCCACGTTGGGGGCCAGGCCGGCGGTCAGCACCAGCGCTTCTGCATCGGCCTCCTTCACCGCTCCGTAGGCCGCTTGCAGAAGGTGCGTATAGGCAGCGGGATCGACGTACCTCTCTCCCCAATGGGGATAGAGATTGGGTTCATCCCAGATCTGGTAGTAGTCGATCTGGTCCCCGTAGTGAGCAGCGAAGGCGCTCACGAACTCCGCGTAGTCCTCGAAATCACGAGGCGGCGCATCCGAGGTGCCGGCGTCCATGGGCGCCCTGGCCCACTCTGGAGAGGTCTCCAGCACGGCGATGATCTCCAGATCGCGTTCCCGGGCAGCGGACACGATCTTGTCCCACGACCCCCAGTGGAACTCCCCCCGTCGAGGCTCAATCTCCGCCCACGGGAAGCTCTGTCTGACCCACTGAAACCCGCCATCCTGGATCAAAGTCAGGGCCCTGTCGAGTTCTTGGCCCTCGTATCTCTCCAGGGAGGCGTTCACACCCAGAGGGTACACCGCCGCCTGTGAGATATCGGGCGGGGTGCCATACCACACCCCCTGTGTCTCGTACGAGTGGTCTGTGATGATGGACAGGCCAACCGCCGCCAGAAAGCCCAGGCACAACACATAGAGGACCACCCCCAAGACGATGAGCGCACCCTCTCTGCCCCCAAAGGTAAGTCTCATTCTGCTTCGCCTGGAGCCGTCAGAACCGCTCATCCTGCTAGTCGCCTTGAACGTGCATCAGCCGGTTTCCCCGTCGTGGTGCTGGACTCCGGCGCTGCTACGCCAACTACCCCAGGTGTACATAGCGCTGGACCTTGGGTCCAGCGCTGTTTACACACCAGGTTCTCCGTGTTTCCTATTTCGCCCATTGAGGCAGAGTACCCCCTCCATCGGCGGTCAGTTGTCGCAGATCACCGCTGGACAGGCTGAGAAGGTACAGATTGCCCTCCCGCATCGTCAGCAGGCCGTCCGCCCAAGGGGACCAGGCCAGCTCTGGCGCCTTCAGGCCCTCTTCTCCGTGCAATGGGAAGAGCTTCGTCTCGTTGCTGCCATCTCCATCCACCAGATACAAATCGTAGTCGCTGGCCTGAGAGTCCAAAGGGTTGAGGGCTGTGCAATACGCGATGCGACTTCTGTGCTGGTCGGCCGCCATGGACTCCGCCGGCGACCAAACGGGCGATGCCCACATGCCTACTTCCTCTGCCACTCGGACCTTCACCAAGCCGTCGATGCTGAGGACCCAGATGTCGAAGATTGGGCTCTCAGCGGCCACTTCACCCTCAGACACCGAGGTGGTGTGCACCGTGCACACCACAAAGCGTCCATCGGGCGACCAGGAGAGCGAGGGCACCCAAACCCAATCGGCGTAGGTGAGGTAGGCCGGGAAATCCAGCAGGGTCTGCCTCTCACCACTGGACAGGTCAATGAGGCCTATTTCGTCTGCATCGGCATAGGCAAAGATACGACCATCTGGCGACCACGCGAACTCGCTCCCCCACCAACCGTATATGCCGCCCGAGGATTCCGTCAACACCTGTGCCGCGTCACGCCCGTCGGCGGAAGCGATCCACAGGTCGTTGTTGGCTCGCCAGCCGGGCCGGCCCTCGATCCGCTCTGCCGTCGAGTAGGCGATGCGAGTCCCATCAGGCGACCACTCGGCGTACCTGACACCCTTGATGCCTAGGGGTTGCGCTTCATCGCCCACTACCACAGTCCCCACCACCCAGAGGCTATTCAGGGCTTCAGACTCCTCGTCTTCTAGCTCCGGCTTGCGAGAGAATAGGAGTTGGGTCCCATCGGGCGACAGTGCAACCACTCGCTGATCGAGGTCACCCGTGAAGGTCAGCGGGCGTTTGCCACCGCTAGCGCCTCTCATCATCCATGCGTTGCCATTGGAAACGTAGGTGATAGTCCCACTGATGGGCACCGAAGGTAGAGTCCCACTGACTCCGATGACTACGATCTCATCCACAGGCTCTATGGTCACCCTGCGAGCCGAAGGAATACGATTCACCTCCAGGTCGTTCTCGTATGTGATCAGGTACGTGACCTCTTCCTCTCCGTTCACACCCAGTTGCATGAGGCGGGTCTCGCCTTCATCTAAGGCCTCGTCCCTCAGCACCTGCCGCGAGAAGGACAGCACTTTCGTTTCAAGCTCGGTCTCCTCCCGGACGCGGGTGACGATGATGGTCATCCCATCGGTCGTCGGATCCCAAAGTGCCGGCTGCGTTCGGTCCAGCGAGCCCAGAGTGATGCCTTCTGCCTCCAGCGCCTCACGCACCGTGTCCTCTTGCGTCTCTACGATGCGCCTGGCGCCGTCCACTTCCATCGCGATGCGCTTGGCACCTTCGCAGCCGCTCAGCAGCAGCGAAACCGCAAGAAGAGATACAGTCACCCAGAATACCCAGCCTCGTTGCCGCCCCTTCCACTGCTGATCCATCTTCTCCCTCCGTGTCAACCGCCGTGGTATGCTACCACAAAGCGCGGCCAACCGCAACACATCAGGGAAGCCCAGGACGCACCGGCGACCAGGACCATCGTCCGAGCATAGGCTTCAGCGCCGTTGGCTTGGCACTCCCGTTGTGTTACAATCGACTCGCGATGCCTCTCGCCCTGTCCCGGCTACGAGGCAATCGTCCCTCTACCAGTCCAATCGTCGGAAAAGCAGTGGCGAAGGGAGTGTTCGATGAACAAGCGCAAGTGGGTCTGGATAGGTGTGGGTTCGGGCATCCTCCTCTGCTTGCTGATACCTCTGAGCTGTGTGGGACTCGGGCTGCTCTCGGTTTCCGGGGGCACAAGCACGGGGAGGGTCTGGGAAGACGCGGTGGCCGTGGTGCGCATAGAGGGCACCATCGTCTCCGGAAGCGAGCAGGACTGGGCCCTCACCACTACGGACAACGCCTACTCGGAATCCATCATCCAGCGACTGGAGCGGGCGCAGGAAGATCCCTCGGTGAAGGCCATTGTGCTCCGCGTCAACAGCCCAGGTGGCAGCATCGTGGCCACGGATGAGATCTACAGCGCCCTGAAGGAGACCACCAAGCCGGTGGTCGTTTCCATGGGGGAGATGGCCGCGTCAGGTGGGTACTACGTCTCGTGCGCGGCTCAGAAGATCGTCGCCAATCCGGTCACTCTCACCGGCAGCATTGGCGTGATATCGACGGTGCCCAACTTCAAGGGACTTCTGGATAAGATCGGCGTCGAAATGTTGGTGATCAAGAGCGGCGCCATGAAGGACGAGTTGAGCCCCTATCGCCAGCCAACCGAGGAAGAGATCGCTCATTGGCAAGGAATCACCGACGAGGCGTATGAGCAGTTCCTCGGTGTCGTGGCCGAGGGAAGAGATCTAGACCTAGAAGAGGCTAGAGAACTCGCCGACGGTCGAGTCTACACGGGCCAGCAGGCTCTCCAGCTAGGGCTCATCGATGAACTCGGGAACCTCTCCGACGCCATCGATCTGGCCGCCGACCTGGGCGGCATCGAAGGGGAGCCTCGAATCATCGAGTATCAGCGCGCCCCCAACCTCATGGAGATCCTGCTTAGCGGTCTCAGCCCACTCCCGGACCGGATCAGCATCGATGACCTCCTGGGCATCGAGCGGCGCTTTACCGTGCAGTATCTCTACATCAGCCCCTAGCATCATTGCTGGCTGCGAGGAAAAGCCGCGATGGGACTGGCGGCTCGCTCGTTATGTCGAGCAAAATGCTCGGTTGGTGGTGCTATCCACTAGGGACACGCAGCGTCGTCTAGCACGCTGACCGTCCCATCCTGGTAGTTGCTCACATAGATCCTGTCGCCCCACAGCGCGATGCCTTGTCCACCCTCCAGCGCACCCTGGCCGCCGATGGGCACCGTGCCGACGACTTGGAGCGTGGGACCATCAATGACGTACAGGAGATCAGCCTCCGCCGCGATGACGTACACCCGTCCCTTGGAGGAGTTGACCGCCAGGCCGTACGGCCTGTGGTTGGGGATATGTAGCGTGCCTACCACCGAGTTGGTGTTCGCATTGATCTTCAGCAGGTCGCCGCCATCGCGGTCGGTCACGAAGACCCGATTGCTGGTCGTGTTGGCTGCCGCGGCGAAGTACCCCGTCTTGCTCGGACCGATAGCGATGGGACTGCCACTGGGGGGAACCCGGTAGATGGGCCCTGCCCCATTCGTAGGCACGAAGACGTCTGAGCCCAGAGCGCCCAGCAGCGCCGGCTTGTTGAACATACTCATCAGGCTCTGGCCCAGGTGGGTGGCAACGTCGATCCTGCTCACGCGATTCGCGCCGAAGTTGGCCACATAGACGTACTGACCCGCGACGGTCAGTCCAAAAGGCTCAGCATTCGACGTGATGATGTCCGGACTGGCAGCGCCGCTGGGATCTATGGCCGACACCGTACCATCCGTCTTGTTGCCCACGAACAGCTCCCCAGACCCGGTGTGGTAGACCACTCCATTGGCCTGTGCTGTGCCGGGCACACCGGTATCCAGCGCGCCTAGCACTGTGTTGGTGTCCGCGTTGATGAGCACCACCACGGGCGCATCGTGTATAGCCACGTAGACCCTGTCCCCGTGCACCGCCACGCCCTTGGGGTGGCCTCCTACACTGATGGTGGAGATGGAGGTGGGCAGGCACGGACCCGCAGGCTGGGTACTCGTGGGTGTGGGAGGCACCGGTGTCTCTGTCGGCGGCGCTGGCGGTGAAGTAGGCGTAACAGGGGGAGGCCCCTGCTGCGTAGGTTGCGGCCCGGTCGGAGTTGCCTGTGGACCCTCCGGTGTAGCCTCTGGGCCCGCCGGTGTACCCTGTGGGCCCTGCGGAGTCGGATCTGGACCCGATGCAGTAGCTTCTGGGAGCGGTGCCTTCTTCACTACGAACGCTATAATCGCCGCTGACTCACCGACGTTCCCCGCCTGGTTGTACGCCTTGACCACGATGCTGTGAGCGCCCTCCATCTGGGCCCTCCACCTGAAGACCACAGAGAAGGAGGTCTGTCCCTCGGCGACCGGGCTCGCCTCTGTGGCCAGCAAGCCATCGTCAACCCACAGCTCCGCACGAGTCACCCCGGTGGAATCCGTAGCCGTGGCGTGGATGGGCACCGTGTCACCCACCGCCACCTGGACATCGCTGGGCGGGCGCTCGATGACCACGTGGGGAGGTTCCCCGCCACCGAGGAGACTACCCAGGTCGCAAGCCACTAGCGTGCCCGCGAGCGCCAGAAGGACCAGCACCGTGGGCAGCCGCTCGTGTCCACGCACTCCTATCATCGTTCTTTCCTCCCTCCCGGTTCAGAGCCACCCTGGCGAAAGAGTCATGCCGCCCCTGCTCTGAAGCCGGTCGCACCAGGCTTTGGGTCACACAGGGTGGTCTTGGTCTGCTCCGAACAGAGAGAAAGGACCGAGCAGCCTCGGCCCATCCCAAGCCCCATAGCTACTCGACCACGAACTCCACGTACACTATGTCGGTAGCTAGGCCCCCTCCATTATCTTCGCTGAAAAACGTGAACTCCCCGATGCACCAGATGCCAGGGGTCTGTGGTCCTATCTCAATGGCCACCGGGGCCCCCTCTCCCGGCTGCAGGCGGGGATCTCCAAGCGGCCGGCCGCTCCATCCTCCCAGGAAAGGCTGGTTCGCACGTATGTCGGCAAGCTCCTCTCCTGACCGGCGACGAATGAACACCGACATGCTCTCCAGAGGCACGTTGCCTGTGTTCTGGACAGAGAAGGTCACCCAGGCGTCGTCCTGGTAGTTGTGGTAACTCACCTCCGTCCCTATCTACTGGGCTTCCTCCCCCTGAACGGAGAATTGCAGCGCGATGGCTCCAGTGGACAGCCCTTGCCCACCATTCTGACTGAAGAATGTGAACTCGGCCTGGCACTCCACGCTACCACTCATCTCGCCCATCTGCACGGCCATGGCCGCGCCTTGCCCGGGCGCCAGGCTCTCATCGCCGGGAGGACGTCCGCTCCAGCCTCCCAGGAAGGGCCGAGGCTGCTGAACCTCCGTGTGCAGGACAAACGCTCCTTCACCGCAGTTCACCACCACGCTCACGCACTCCAGAGCTACTGTGCCAGTGTTGTCAACCCCGAAGGTTGCCCACCCGTCGCCCTGATAGTCGTGGAAGGACACCGTGGCAGCAGCCTGATCCTGGACAGCCGCGCCCACGTTCACGTCCTCGTAGGCGAAGTTGTTGGTTTCGTCAGGTTCATCGTAGGCGTCCATGGAGTCTGCCCAGGCATAGGCCGAGTACTGCCCGGGCGGCTGATACGTATATCGCATTTCCTGTACAACATCATCACCTGGCGCCAGGGAGGCAATGGCCTCGCTATGGACAGGCTCCTCTCCGGTGCCAGGGTCCCAGCCCCAGTGAAAACCCTCGGCTGCTGTGCCACCGCGGTTGAAGATGGTCACGCCGACCACGATCTCCTCACCAGGTGCTGGATTGACATTGCTCAGCGTCAAGTTGGTGAGGTCCAGATCCACAGGTTCCCCTGGTTCCGCCGTGGGGACCTCCGCCTCTATGGTCGGCTCCTGCGGCTGCGAGGTGGGCTCGCCCGTAGAGGTAGTGGGCTGCGCTGCCCCGCTGGGCGTCTGGACCGGTGTCTCAGGCGCTTGAGGCAAGGGGTCTGTTATCTCCGAGGCGCTACCCACCACCTGGATGGAGATGATCGCTGGCTCGGACGACTGGCCATCGGAGTCCACAGCCCTGACGGCCACGTTGAAAACGCCAACCTGGCTGCCCGTCCAGTACTGAACGCCAACGTACGTCGCCCCCGTGGCTGTGGTGGTGTCAATCACCTGACCACCACTCCACAACTCTAAACGAGACAGGCCTCGATCATCACGGGCGACCGAATGGATGGGCACCGTGCCTCCCACCTCTACCTGCCGTCCTGTGGGCGGAAACGTGATCTCCACCGTCGGAGCGGCCCCTTTTCCGAACTGGCAGGCCAGAGCGCCAGCGACGAGCGTCAGGCCCACCAACAGCACTGCCACCTTGCACCTTGCGTCCGTCCGTTTCATCCTCCCCTGCTCCCTTCTCCCTTGATAGTCCTCCACTGACAATGGCACGCATTATAGCACAGCGGTTTCACACAGCGCAAAAGCCGCGGCGCGGCTACCACGCACGCTCCTAGGACTGATCGCCGTCCCGTTGCAGACCTTGCTGGAGTTCGTAGAGCCTGTTGAGGGCCTCAAGAGGCGTCATCGTCGTCAGGTCCAGCTCCTTCAGCCTCTCCAACACGGGGTGCGAAGCTACATCGAAGAGCAGCAACTGCTGCGCTGTGACATCCGGCGGCCTGCCGCCCGGCACACGCGAGGAACCTTCCTCCAGCTTCTTCAGGATCTCCTCCGCCCTGTTGATGACTACCTTGGGCAGTCCGGCCAGTTCCGCCACGTGAATCCCGTAGCTCCGATCCGCGCCGCCGGGCACGATCTTACGCAGGAAGACCACGTTGTCTCCTTCCTCGGCCACCGCCACGTTGTAATTGCGGACCCTGGGCAGTAGCTGGGCCAGTTCTGTCAACTCATGGTAGTGCGTAGCGAAGAGGGTCTTGGCCCGCAGCCGAGGATGGTTGTGGATGTACTCCACAACTGACCAGGCGATGGAGATGCCGTCGTAGGTGCTGGTCCCGCGCCCTATCTCATCCAGGATCAGCAGGCTCCTGTCGGTGGCGTGATGGAGGATGTTCGCCGTCTCCACCATCTCCACCATGAACGTGCTCTGCCCCGCGCTGATCTCATCCTGCGCCCCGATGCGGGTGAAGATACGATCCACCACCCCAATGCTGGCCTCGTCAGCAGGGACGAAGCACCCCATCTGGGCCATCAAGACGATGAGCGCCACCTGGCGAAGGTAGGTGGACTTGCCCGACATATTCGGTCCGGTGAGAACGATGATCTGGCCCTCCTCCGGCACCAGACGCAGGTCGTTGGGCACGAAAGGCTCCTCCCGTTGCGTCAGTTCCACCACGGGGTGGCGTCCGGCCACGATCTCCATCGCGTCTGAGTCGCTCAGGTTGGGGCGTACGTACCGGTGAACAGCGGCCACCTCGGCCAGTGCAAGATACACATCCGCGCGGGCCACAGCCCGGGCCGTGTTCAGAATGCGAATTGACTGCTCTGCTATCTGCTGGCAAACCTGCCGATAGATCACCGCCTCCAGGTCCGTCGTGCGCTCCTCGGCGTTGAGGATCAGCGTCTCGTACTCTTTTAGTTCGGGGGTGATGAACCGCTCGCTATTGACCAGCGTTTGCTTGCGGATATACTCCTCGGGGACTTTGTCCATGTGCGGCTGGGTGACCTCCAGGTAGTATCCAAAGACCTTGTTGTAGCCCACCTTGAGGGATTTGATTCTCGTCCGCTTCCTCTCACGGCTCTCCAGCCCGGCCACCCACTGCTTCGCCTCTCTGGCAGACGAGCTGATGGCGTCCAGCTCTGCCGAGAAGCCTGCTGCAATGACTGCTCCACCGGCCAACGTGGCCGGGGCTTCCTCGTCGATGGCCTGCTCGATCAACTCCGCCACATCCTCGCACGGATCGAGCTGCTCCAGAAGATCCCTCCACACGGGTTCCTCGTCGGTCAGTGCAGCCAGCGCCTGTCGTATCGAGGGCACGACTTCCAGGCCCTGTCTCAAAGCCAGCAGTTCTCTGGGTCCCACCACGCCCTGCACTATCCGATTGCTCAGCCTCTCCAGGTCGCGGAGTCCCTTCAGGAGTTCTGTCAACTGTGCCCGGAGTGGACCGCGCCCATAGAGCGCTTGCACCGCATCCAGCCGCCGGTTCAGCTTTTCTACGTCCAGCAACGGCTGGCTCAGCCAGCGATGGAGCAGCCTGCCGCCCATCGGCGTGACCGTGGCGTCGAGCACACCCAGGAGTGTTCCCTTCACCTTCCTTCCACGGATGGTCTGAGTCAACTCGAGGTTGCGCCGGGTTGCCGAGTCGAGAGTCATGAACTCGGAGGTGGAGTAGGTGAACAGGCTGTCGAGCTGATCGAGGGCCGCCTTCTGCGTTTCCGAGAGGTACTGCACGACGGCCCCAGCGGCACCCACGGCCAGGGGCAGTCCATCGCAACCGTACCCCTGGAGGGTAGCCACACCGAGATGGTCAAGCAGCGCCTGGCGCGCGTTGCCCGCTTCGAACCTCCAGGAGTCGTACGGCGTGAAATACGTTACCGATTCATGATTCAGTTCGCCAACGACCTCGCCCGGAACCGAGCTTTCGGGCACCAAACACTCCGCCGGTTGGATGCGGGCGAGCTCCTGTCGAGCCCGCTCGAAAGCATCCGCGCCCTCGAACTGCGTGGTGCCGAACTCTCCAGTGGTTATGTCTACGTAGGCCAGGCCCACCCTATTCTCTTCCACGACCAGAGCGGCCAGGTAGTTGTTGCGCTTCTCCTCGAGAAGCTCCGGCTCCAGGATCGTGCCTGGGGTGATGACCCGTGTGACCTCACGGGGCATGAGGCCCTTGGACGTCTCACTCCCCACTTGATCGGCGATGGCCACTTTGTGCCCGGCGTTGATGAGCTTGGCGATGTAACCCTCCACGGCGTGGTGGGGCACACCGGCCATGGGCACACGCTGCTGCTTGGTCACCGGTCGGGAAGTGAGGACGATGTCACAGACCTGCGCCACCAGCTTGGCGTCGTCGTCGAAGGTCTCGTAGAAATCGCCGAGGCGGAAGAGGACGACAGCATCGGGATGCCGCCGCTTGATCTCCAGATACTGCTTGCGCATGGGGGTGGTCATCTGTGACCCGATTCCTCTCTCCAATGGCAAAGAAAAGAAAGAAGGGCGGGTTGTAACCCGCCCTCTATTCTATCACGATCCAGGACCGGCGGCTATGGGAGGCATCAGAGACCGTGCTTCATAGCCAGAGGATACCACCAACTCTGTCTCAGCAAAGGGGTAGAAAGCGGCTCGCCCATCACGACCTCGATTGTCTCAGAGCACCTTGTACCATAGCTCTCGTTGACCACCTCTTCCACCAACAGATCGTCCGTCACCGTGGCACCCCAGTGTACAGTCACGCTCTCGCCTGGCCCCACGCTCAACCCCGTCCACCGCACCTCGTCGCCCGCCAGCTCCCCTCCGTCCAGCACCCAGGCGAACTCTGTTTCCAAAGGCACCCGGTCCGTGATCGCCACCCCCGTGCCCACGTGGTGCCCTTCGTTGCTCACCGTGAGCGTGTACTCCACCTCCCCTCCCGGGAAGGCCAGCTCTGGCTCCACTTCCTTGCTGATGGTCAGCATGGGCAGCCCAACCAGTGTCGTGATGGGAGTGCCCATCACCGGACCTATCTCATCGCTCCTCACCCCGTACTGGTCGTTGTCTAGCACCGTGTTGTCCGAGAGCCCTTCAGCCACGGTGACCACCAGCGTCCTCTCCAGTGACTTCCCTGGCTCGAGCGACCCGACCGTCCAGCTCACCGCCTCCCCCATCAGCTCCCCTCCATCGCTGGCCCAGTGGAAGCTTGTGTCCGCCGGTATCCGGTCAGTGATCACCACCCCCGTCGCTTCCCACCCTCCATCGTTGGACACCTCAATGGTGTAGGTCAACTCTCCTCCAGGCAGCACCGGGTCTGGCTGACCGCTCTTCTCGATCGATATCACCGGTTCTCTTACCGTGGTCGTGACCACTGCTCCCGTCACCCCCTCCGGGACCTCCTGGCACTCCACTCCGTACTCCGCGTTCTCGATCTCGGTGCCATCGGCCAGCCCTTCCGCCACGACCACCACCATGGTCCTCTCCAGGGTCTCCCCCGCCCCCAGCTCGGCGATGGACCAGGTGACGACGCCCTCTGTCTCCTCTCCTCCGTCGCTGGCCCAACTGAACACGGTGTTCACGGGCACTCTGTCGCTGATCCACACCTCTGTGGCTTCTATCCCACCGTTGTTCTTCACCTCCAACGTGTAGGTCAGTGTCCCTCCCCCTCGTACCGGGTCCGGATAGGCCGTCTTGGTGATCTCCAGCAAAGGTACTCCCACCCTGGTCTGCACCGGCACCCCCATCACCGGCCTGGTTAGCTCCTCGCTGTTCGCCCCATACTCCCCGTTGTCGAGGAGCGTACCATCTGTGAGACCTTCGTCTACCTGGACCACCATGGTCCTGGTTACTTGCTCCCCCACACCCAGGCTGCCCACACTCCAGCTCACTACCCCTTCCGTCTCCTCGTAGTCGTCGCTGGCCCAGTGCAGAGTTGTGTTCACGGGCACCCGATCCGCCATCACCAGCCCCCCGTAGCTCTCCTCGCTCACGTTGGACAGGCGGATGGTGTAGGTCACCAACCCTCCCGGCAGCACCGGGTCTGGCAAGTCGCTCTTCCAGATCCAGACCTCGAAGGGTACCTCGTCTGCCCCCATGTCCACCCTGCTCCCCATCGGCCTGGGCTCCCCGTCGATGTCCAGGGACGGCGCCAGTCCAGGATCGGGGTGCCCGGCATCCACGGCGGGGGAGGTAACCCACAGGTGGTAGTTCCAGTTGTCGGGGTCTACGAACCAGGGGTCCGAGGAGATGTTCCCCGCCCCGGGCGTCACCCCGTGGTAGTCGGACACACTGTTGCCCCACACGTCGTTGTAGGTCACGTCGGGAGTGCCGCTCCCGGCGTTGTAGATACCGTAGGTGTGGCTGACGATGATGTTGTTCAAGATCGTGGCCTCGGCGGTCCCGTCCAGGTAGATGCCCTCCCCGGCTCCCTCCTCGTTCTCCGTGATGGTGTTGTTGATCAGGGTCCCCTCGGAGTCCAGGATGTAGATGCCCCCTCCCTCATCCTCCGCGCTGTTGTCGGCGATGATATTGTTGGTCAGGGTGAAGACAACATCAGGCCAGATGCGAATTCCCCCCGCGGTCTCGCTCGCGTGATTGCCGATGATTCGGTTCGCTTCCAGAGTGACCGTCGTTGTATAGGGTTCCTGGACATCCACACCAACCCCCCCGACGACTGCCCCACTGTTGCTCATGATCTCGTTGTGAGCCAGAACGAAACTGCCGTAGGCGACTCCGAGGCCCCCTCCGCCCCCCTCGCCCACGTTGCCTACGATCCTGTTGCCTACGAAAACCATCTCGCCCCCGCCACCGTAGGCAATCACTCCCCCTACCGCTTCAGCTCTGTTACCCACCAACTCGTTTCCTTCGACCAGAGCCCAGGGGCCGTTGATGTCGAGACCTCCCGCCAACGTGCCTCCCACATTACCCGCAATCACATTGTTGCTAACCGTCGCGGTCACGTACCCCATGACGATGCCGCCCGATACCCCGTGGCCGGGCTCCGCTTCTACCACGCTGCTGAGTACCTGGTTCCCGCTGACCACTGCGGTTCCCGGCTGTCCATAGTCAGGCATCCAGTGCTGGAACACGGACACCCCTGCCCCGTTGTATCCTGCAGCATTGGCCACTATCTCATTGTTGAGGAGACTCACGGACACTCCATAGGCCGACAAGCCTCCACCAACCCCTTTGGCGTCCCATTTCGGGCTCTCAACTGAGTTTCCTTCGATGCGGTTTCCTACGATCACTGGCCACACTCCGCCACTACCCGTTGGCACATGACTGCAGAGACTCGATAGACTATTGCCGGCGAACATGCCGCCTCCCTGCGCATCTTCAGGTAGGTTACCGGCCGGTGAGGTGGCGTGCACTAGGTTGCCTCTGATCTCATTGTCTGTGATCAGCGCTGACGAACCAAGCAGATAGACCCCGCCCCCGTACACTGGAAAGATTGGAAAACCAACAACACCAGCTGTGTTGCTCAGGATCGCATTACCGTCGATGACCGGCGAACAATTCCCGACATAGATCCCACCTCCGCGGGGACATGGACCCTCGAAGGCATCGTTGCCACTGATCTGGTTTCCGGCGACGCTGCCCACCGAGTCGGTGATGTAGATGCCTGCCCCACCCCGAGAAGCCGCGTTATCAGCGATTGTGTTCTCAACGACCGCGAATTCCGCGCAGCCGACCAGAGATGCTCCTCCGCCGTAGCCATAGTAGAAGGAACACGGGGGCGTGAGGCCGGCAGAGTTGGCCTCGACCTCATTTCGCGTTATGGCCACTGTCGAGTTCTCGGCATAGACTCCGCCCCCGAAGTACACCGCGGCGTTGCTGATGATCGCATTGCCACTGATGACAACCGATGAATCCAGGGCGTAGATCGCCCCTCCCAACCACAAGGAGCTACCTCCATCCGCCCGCGAGATCTCCTCAGAGCCCTCGGCCTCAAGATTGCCCTCGTTCTCCAGCCACGCGACCTTCTGAACCGGCACCAAAGAATGGCCTGTACAACCTAGCTCCTCAGCACTGGAGTTACTGCTCCCCATCGGTAGACCGCCAAGTGAACCGTCTCCTCTTTGCACCACAGCTTCATCATGATCACACGCCATACAGAAGAGCCGAATAGTGTGCCCCTCGACCAAGGGCGGCGATACTGTGATGGTGAATCTGCCATCAGCCTGTATTTCCCCGTGTCCAACGAGATCGTACGTTGTCAGGTCATACAGAAAGACGTCCGGGTCGTAGGATGGATCGCCCACCCCCGTAATCACCGTCTGTCCATCGAGCAGAGGCTTGTTCATCTCCAACTTCTCGAAGGCGGGTCCGGCCATGTTGTCCCACAGCTTGTTGCTCATCACACTGACTGTGGATCCTTCGATGTAGATCCCTCCCCCTCTTTCCGCCTGTCCCTGCCTGATTTCGAACCCATCTATGGTCGTAGAGCAGCCATTGGTGACACTGATCACCGAACCGGTCCGGTTGCCGTCGATGGTCGTCTCGTAGAGCTCGATGTCCCTGGCCCACCCTGAGGACTCGTAGCCACCCTCGAGTGTCAGGCTCTTGGTGATCACCAGGTTCTCCGTGTACACCCCTTGTGCTACACGGATGGTGTCTCCTGGATCCGCCGCGTCTATGGCCTCCTGGACGCTCTCGTAAGTGCACCCGGAGCACACGTCAAGAGTGCCCTGGGCACGCACCAATCCCGCCTGCAAGAGCACCAACTGCACGCAGAGGACCGAGAGACTCAGCAGCATGGCTGCGAGGGCTATGTTCAGCGGTCTCCACCTGGGGCCAAGAACCGAATCGAGGCTGCGCATCGTGTGTCCCTCCCTACCCTGGCGGGTACATCTCCGCTGGCCTTCAATGCCGGAATGCACATTCCGCATACTGCCGGCGGGCAACCTGACCGTTCGCTGCGGAGCAGGGCCGGGGGAGCCGGAGGGCGAGTATCGAGGAAAAACGGACGTGGGACAGGTCCTGGCTCTCTAAGAAGCCCGCTCCAGCAGCTCGCGCACTTTGTTGTCCGTCCACTCGTTGTGAGCGGAGTACTCCGGAAACGCCACGTGAACCAGTTCGTGTAGAACGGTGTGCTGCAACACGGTGTGAGCAGAACCCCCGCATTGAGGGCATAGCTCTTCTCCTCCGTCTCGCAGACACCATCCCGCGATGGAGATGACGATGAGATCGTAATTGCCAGCACGCACGTCTCGCACGTAGGGGTGGTCAGGGTCCAGAGGTTTGGCCACGGTGTCCAGTTCCAGATGCGTGCCGTCGACACGGTAGAGCTTCATGGAACCGGAAAACGGGTAGGGCAGGCCCTCGGTGTCCTCCATCAGCAGGCACCGCTTGTCGCCCAGGCCAAGCTCGGCCAGCCAAGACCCTGCGAACGACTCCAATGCGGTCGGGACCGCCGCCTGGGCCATCACGTTACCCTCACGACGATGGTAGAGCCAGCGCTCGTTGTACAGCTTCACCCCGCGTTCGTGCATCTGACCATCCCTGCTACCTTATTCTACATCCAAACACACAGCAGGGCAAATGTTCCTGTGGTCGCGAGCACCACAACACCTGACCATGCTCTTCTGGCGTTGATGGTGAGCTCAGCTACGGCGGGGCCTTCTCCCCGCGCCGGTCACTGGTAGCGCGCTCCGAAGGGGAGGTAGAAAACCAACGGGTTGAGCAGTAGCGTGGCCGAGTGGTGGACGCTGTCATAGTCCGGCGCGTCCATGGTGGCGGTGTTGATGGCAGCGCTGGGGCCGGTGGCAGTCACGGTCACCGCGTAGGTGACCAAGACCACGGGTGGGGGGTCCAGGAGGCCGGACCAGCACAAAGTCGGGGCGTCATCGTCGTTCACCACGCCTGACGAGGCGCTGAGAGAATCTGGCACATACTCCAGGCCGGAGGGAACGACGTCGGTCATATAGACCGTGGTCCCCGAGGGCGCAGGGAGATCGCGGACCTCCACGGTGTAGGTCACGACCTCTCCCTGGTAGGCAACGGAAGTCGAGGTGTACTTCTGCTCGGCATCCTCACCTGGTCCCGGCCATCCGGCGATCCTGGCCATCATCCACCAGAAGGCCCGGGCCTTGAGATTGCAGTTCAGCGGCTTGGAATGGGCGCACGAGCAGGAGTGACACAAGGGGTCGCTGCCGTGAGCCGCGCACCACTCGTCGGCCCAGTTGCAGGTGCCCGAACCGCACGAGTAGGCGCAGTAGTCGTCCGCGTACAGGCTGAGAAACTCGTCGCCGTCCGGGTCGTAGCTCTCGATATCCGCAAAGTCGAAGAGGATCTTGTCGTGGTTGCGACAGTACCGGCGGATCTGTTCGTTGCGCACGTGCAAGTTGCCCTCAACGCCTCCGCCATCCAGATGGCCCGTCATGTACACGAAGGTGACGTTGGGGTAGTCCTGCTCCAGTCCGTCCATCAGATTGAGATAGGTCTGGATGTTGGCGAAGGTGGCGCCGCTGACCTGGCCGCACCACGACCAGACCACCACGTTCCTATCGCTACCTGCACCGTCCAGGTAGGTTCGAGTCCTCGCTTCCCAGGCCGTCCAGTTCGGATTGCCCAGGTCGCCCTCTGGGGTGGTGTCGGCGATGGAGAGCACGCCAGCCTTCACTGCGCCGTTGGTGTTGAAGTCGTACAACCCGCTGGGCGTGTTGGCCTCCAAGACACCCATGCCCGTTATCAGTTGGCTGCCGTGAGACGTATGCCCGTATGATACCCGGAGCAAAGCCTTGGCTTGCTCCACCCAGTAATCGGGGACCTGGCTCAGGTCGGTGCAGGTGTGGTCGATGATGATGGGCCCCGAGGCCTGAAGCTGGCCCGCTGTGCTTTCCGCCACGCACTGGTCGCCGTCCAGCGCTCCCGCTGACAACCTCTCTACCTCGGACGCTGCCAGGTAGGGATTCAAAGCAGGCGCTGATGAGAAAACGGTCCCTGTCAGAAGCGCCCCCAGGCACAGAACCACAGCAAGCCCTAGCAATTGTTGTCTCCTCAACTCCCCCCTCCCTATGACTAACCGGCGAGATATGGCCGGTGTGCCAAGTTGGTCCTGATTCAAGTTGTCTTGATGGTCGCTGCGTCCAGTATACCCTGCTCAGAGCCGCCTGTCAATGGCACATTCGGGCTATGGGGGGCGAACGATTGATGGCAGAAGAGCAGAGGTTGCTGATGATCGTCAGGCAGAGGGATCGGGGCGGGGCGACCAGAACTCAAGAAGCCGAGGGAATACTCGGGTGTCCAGAAGAGCCGCCAACAGAACACCCAGGCCGTACATCACGAAGTCCAGCGGATCGAAAGTCCGGCCGAGGACGGGAAGACCGAAGAACTGCGCGATCTCCACGGAGGCAGCGGCTCCGAACACCAGCACGGCCTTCACCGGCCAGGGTTTGAGCAGAGGGACCTCCTGGGGAGCCAGCAGGAAGTAGAAAGCAAAGGGAACCAAGATATCCAGCAGCTAGCCATTGACGAATCCTGGCCACGGTCCCCTGTAGGCACTGCCCGTGAAGAAATGGAGCAGCGCGATAGGGACCACCAGGCAAACGACCACCACCATCTTGCGCGAAATGCCACTCGTTCTCCTCACCCACGTCCTCCAATCCACATGCCTTGAGTCAGCGAGTGCCTCCCTGATTCTGTTTCAGTATACCAGGAAACGCCCTAAGGTATGCGGGCCACCTGGAGCGTTCCGGAGTTGGCCGGGTGAGCGGTACTATGTCGCCTGGCCGCCGCGTCCAGCACTTCCCTCGCCTGCCCGTCAACATCGGATTGTGTCCTCGACTGGGCTGGCGGTTTGAACCGTCTACTGATAGCATCCCATTTAGCCAGTCAACAACACAATCCAGGCCGAGCACGGCTGACTGGGTCGACGATGAAAGGAGCATGGTCACAGGATGTCTGAAGGCACGAAACCGGGAATGGGTACCCTCTCTGTGTGGTTAGGTGAGGAGGACGAGACCCTCCAGAAGCCATCGGCGGTTCCGGTAACCCACAGCGTCTCCTTCGACTACGAGGACGTGCAGCATTGGATGGACGTGGCCCTGGCCAGAGAGCGGGGCTACATCTACAGCCGCAACACCAACCCCACGGTCTATGCCTTCGAGGAGAAGGTGCGCCTCCTGGAGGGGGCAGAGGCCGCGACCAGCTTTTCCACAGGCATGGCCGCCATCAGCAATACCCTCTTCACGCTGCTCTCCCCCGGAGACCGAGTGGTCTCCCTCAAGGACACCTACGGTGGCACCTCCAAGGTCTTTCTCGAGTTCCTGCCCCGCTTTGGGGTGCACGTAACCCTGTGCGAAACCACCGACCACGAGGCCATCGAGGCCGCCGTGGCCGAGGGATGCCAGGTGCTGTATCTGGAAAGCCCCACCAACCCCACGCTCAAGGTTATCGACCTCGCCCGGCTGGCTCGGGCAGGTCGTGAGGGCGGAGCCACCGTGGTCGTAGACAACACGTTCGCCACCCCCATCAACCAGAACCCTCTCGAGCTGGGCGCCCACCTGGTCATCCACAGCGCCACCAAGTTCCTGGGGGGCCACGCCGATGCCCTGGGAGGAGTCGTCTGCGGGCCCGAAGAGGTCGTGGAGCGCATCTTCCACTTCCGGGAGATCAACGGTGCCTCGCTACACCCCATGGCCGCCTATCTCCTGCTGCGCGGCATGAAGACCCTGCACCTGCGCATCCGGCAGCAGAACCAGAGCGCGCTGAAGATCGCCCACTACCTGGAGCAACACCCCTTCGTGGAGCGCGCCTTCTACCCCGGTCTGGAGTCGCATGAGAACCATGACATAGCGCGTCAGCAGATGCGGGGCTTCGGGGGCGTGCTCAGCTTCAAACTCAAGGGCGGCTTCCACGCCGTGAAGGTCTTCCTGCCCAGGTTAAGGTACGCACACCTGGCCGCCAACCTCGGCGCCGTGGACACCATAGCCGGTCCTCCGGCGACGACCAGTCACGTGGAGTGCACCGCCGAGGAGCGAGAGGCCCTGGGTATCCCGGAAAGCCTGGTGCGCTACTCGGTGGGCATCGAGGACACAGAAGACCTTCTCGCGGATCTGGAGCAGGCGCTGGCCTACACTGCGGGCAAGGTGAGCTAGCCGGATCCTCCCGGCACAAAGACCTCGTACTTGAAGACGCAGTCGATGGTCTCCACTCGTTCGTAGTTGGCCCACACCGTGTCCAAGATGCGCGGCGGGTAGGATTGCCAGGTAAGGATCACCAGGCAGAAGCGGTGCTCTCCAAGGGCTCCCTCTAGCCTGTCCAGACCCGTGTCCACCTTTCCCGTTGGCTCCAGAGCGCTCAGCATCCAGGGGCTCCCGTAGAGCTCCTTGCCGTTCTTGAGGGCGAAGCCGCCCCCCTCGGTGAGGATCTCGCCGTCCGCCTCGGTCACGTATTGGTCTATCCGTGCGCAGGATGCCAGGTCCCCTGGCTGCGGCGTATAGCCGAAGGAGGGCAAAGGATCGTAGTAGGCACGCAGCGGGGTGTACGGAAAGACTGCGAACCAGACCAACTGTACCAGCAGGGCCGCAGGCACCGCAGCAGAAACGTAGCTCCCTCGACTGGAGAGTTCGCCCCAGCATTGCCCACAGAGGATGAGGGACCCAGCGATCAGTTCCATGAAGTAGTTGCTGCTGGTCCCAGCGCGCCCCACGGCCACGGTCAAGAGTCCGGAGGCGAAGAAGTAGAGCACGGGCAGCGAGAGCCGTCGTCTCGCCGCTGATACCACGGCGCAGCCAAGCGCTACACCCATGATGACTCCATGAGTCACAGCGAAGGCGCGCCAGTAGCCGAGAAGCGCCCTCAGGGAGTACGGCAAAGTGTTATAGACCACCAGATGCCGGAAGAACTCCCTCGACGTTTGAGCGTTCAGAGTGACGAAGACCACGCCCCCTGCTACTCCCAGCAAGAGTACGAACCCCACACACCACCGCCAGCGACGTCCCCAGACAAGCCAGGCCACGATAGCCAGGGGTGCGGCCCACTGCGTCTGCTTCGTGTAGAGAGACAGAAGGCAGAAGAGCGCCGCCAGCGTGATGCCTCTCCTGCCCGTACATCGCTGCGCCACCAGAATCGCCAGCAGGGAGAAGGCGATGGCCAGCGTATCAACCCGACCCCAGGCCCCCCACTCGTAAACGAAGATGGAGCCTAGATAGACTGCACCGCAGGTAGCGCTAGCCATCTGGGAACGCCCGCCCCGATAGATGATCGCGGCCACGAGCGCCCCGTTGAGGAGCGTGCACAGAGTGGCCACCATGCGCGTCGCCATCAGGGATCTCCCCACAAGCGGAACCAGCAACGAGGAGATGGTTGCGAACAACGGCGGATAGTTGGAGATGACGAAAGGGAAGTCGTTGACGTCGGTGTAGACGGGGCGACCACCCAGGAAGTGCAGCGTATCCCTGAGCAGCAGCTCCTCGCCGGCGGCCAGTTCGTATGGAAAGAGGACTACTCCGTAAGCGTGGCGCACGAACGACAGTCCCATAGCACCGGCAACGAGGAGCGCCAATGCCGGCACTACGCGAGCCCAGGCAAGTCTCTGCCTTCCGCCATTAATCCCAGGCAAGCCTGTCCACCCGTATCTCTTCCTCTCCTGGCGTATTATAGTCTTCAGAGAGAGAGGCCAGCAAACCGCGCTCCGTTCCCGGCACGTCCCACGCACCACGCTGGGCCAGGCGTGCGGGCAGGGTGTGGCGACCAGTGCCTTTCGGACCCTCAGGAGCCTAGTATGACCGTTCCGAGACCACGAATTGCCTACCCGGAATACGTGTGCTAGAATTCGCCCAATTATCCTAGGGAGGGGAGAGCGATGCAGAAGAACCTGGCAGAGACAATCGACCGCGCGCAGCAAGAGCAGGTCAGGTTCGTCAGCCTTCAGTTCACGGACGTGATGGGCACCATCAAGAACGTGACCATACCTGTGTCTGAGCTGGGGGAAGCTCTGGAGAACGGGATCTGGTTCGATGGCTCATCCGTCGAGGGCTACACGCGCATTTGCGAAAGCGACATGTACCTCATGCCGGACGCCAATACGTATCAACTGCTGCCTTGGAGTCCTGCCGAGCAACGAACTGCCAGGATCATCTGCGACGTCTTGCAGCCCAACGGCCAGCCCTTCGCAGCAGACCCCCGCTCCGTGCTCAAAGCGACCATGGCCGAGTGCCAGGACATGGGATACATCTACCACGTGAGCTCTGAGATCGAGTTCTTCCTCTTCACCATGCGGGAGGATAGGCCCAGTCGAAGACCCGTGCCCCACGATGTGGCCAGCTACTTCGACTTCTCGCCCCGCGATCTGGCCTCCGAAGTACGTCAAGATATCATCCTGGCGCTGGAATCCATGGGCATCAAAGTGGAGAGGGCCCATCACGAGG
>Ga0307437_1000040_pt1 | contig 93773 bp, 85 predicted proteins | sample SalMarWE160390MG_FD_202146 | JGI IMG/M metagenome (GOLD analysis project Ga0307437, IMG submission 202146) | Salt marsh sediment microbial communities from the Plum Island Ecosystem LTER, Massachusetts, United States - WE1603-90 | ecosystem: Environmental > Aquatic > Marine > Intertidal zone >...
TTGCTCGACACCATCGACAGATGTTACCTGCTGGCCGGCAAACTTTGCTAAGCCGCTGTCAGTGCCAATGTATATGACAGTAGGCGTGGCAAACAGACAAAGAATGTTATTGGAAGGCAGCGCTTCGTCTTCGGTCAAGGTCCGCCAGCGCTTGCCATTATAAGAAAACAAGCCGCCGTCCAGCCCCACCAGGAGAGCTTCCTCGGTCGACGCCATGGCCTTCAACTCGGCGCCAAACAGAGTCGAGTAAGGAATCACAAGTTCTTCAGGGATAAACCGGTTTCTTGATCTTTCCACGGCAAAGTTGATGCGGTCAGTTTCCATCTCGGTCAGAGCGCTGTCTTTCATACCATCCGACAGCAGCTTTTCGACTTCTATAACCTTTTCCCAGTTGATCAGGCAGCGCTGATATCCGGCCAACAGGCTGTCAAATCCCGATTCGATCGACTCAAGGTCACTATAGTCATCCGGGAGGACGGCCATAACGTTATCCCGCAGCTCTTCGAGAAAGCTCAGATTTTTGGCATTATTGGTCTCCGCGACCGTCTGCACCATCTGCGCCAGGCGTTCCTCATTGTCCACGTTATAATAGGACTTGACAATCTTTTCCACTGTCTGGTCGGTTTTAGTACTAAAGACCTCCCCCAAGTACCATTTCCGATGGTCATAGCGGACTAAACCTTGTGGAGTTATAGCCCAGATGTCATAGTTCTGGTACTCACTGCCGCCTTCTTTCTTCAAGGTTGCTATGGCCTTCAAGGGCTGAAGGCGGGAAGGGACTTTCGCTTCCATCCATGTGTCAGCTAACGGATAGGCGCCCAGCCCGGCGGGATTCCAGTGGGTGGCGGTAGCATCGTCGGCAATCGCCACGAATGCTTCCCCCATGCCGGCAGCTCGGGCTCCCGGTGCAATCCTCAAAAAGAGTACCGCCGCATTGGAAATATCGGCGTAGCCGCTGGAAGCCAGCGCCAATACCAACCATAAGGCAGTCAAAGTTATGAAGAGTTTCTTGGTTGCCATAACAAACATCTCCTGTCAAATCTAATTAATAACTACTACTTTTCCAAACGATTCAACTTTGTTTCCCCCAGCCACCGGAATCGCCGTCGCCTTGTATATGTACACGCCGGTGGCCACCCTGTCGCCGCTGTTGTCACGGCCATACCATATTATATCGTCAAAGTATCCCGGCGATGGACGGTGGGGGCCGAAAGTTCTTATTTTTCTGCCGGAAAGGGTGAAAATCTCCAGCAGGAATCTCTCCACCGGGTGGCTCAGATAGGCCGAGAAGCGGGTAGAATCCTTCATCGGATTAGGATAATTCAACAAATCGATGATCGCCAGATTCTCCTCCCCAATGAACTCGGCGGCAAAATCCACGGTTGCCGAGTTATTGGCATTATCCCAGGCCTTGATCTTGAACGTGTGTCTTCCAGGTTCAACATCCTCCAGCGGGTAGGCCAATTTGCCGCTGGTGTAATCATCTTGATTGTATTCAAAGCGATCGGTGAGGTTGATCGTGTTCTCACTGTGACTGTCCAACTCCAACGTGATCCCATGCCCAAGACCTCCGGTAAGGTTTATCCCGGTTGAGTCGGACAGGGTGATTTCCAAAAGATCTTTCCTGCTTACAAAATCGCCGGTGACAAAATTGGCCCGTCCCGGAAAGGCGTACTCGATGGTGGGGCCGACAGAATCGGCCAGGGCGATGATGCTGTCTGAAACCATCAGGGAGTCAATCAAGCCGGCGGCATCGGTGGAATCAAATATGGCATACACCACGATCTTGGCGCCCTGGCCGCCATAGCCGATGTCAAGCGGAGAAACGAACTCGAAACCAAAGAAGCCTCCGATAATGCTTGCCGATCCACGAAAAATGGTGGGGCCGGTAACGCTGTAATCTATTTTCTGATTTCCCACCCAATAGCTTTTTTTCCTTTCGGAATCGCAGACGTTAATCACAAGTGTGCCGTCGCGCTCATACGGCTGATCTTGTTTATCGAGTACACTGCCGCTAATGTGCGTTCGACCCAGGGCGGTGAGACTGTCAGGAGTGTCGGAAAACTCCACGCTCAGTTGTGGCATGCCCAGCTTCATGTAGGGATCACCGAAAAAGAGGTATGCCCGGTCGTTTTTCTCGGGCGATGGTACAGGCGAGCCGTCGTACTGCCGCAATAGCTTAGCCGTGTAAACGGCCTCGCCTATTGACAGAGAATCGTTGTTGAGCAGGACGTCATACACTTTCTGATTAAACTGAGCGTTGTCGGAAGACCACACCTGTCGCGTTGCAGAAACAACCCCTACCGCTCCGCCTGTATGATGAACCAGCAGATCTTCAGCCATGCCTTCCCGCTTGGGATCATCAAAAAAGCCGATGGCACATGAGGCGTTAAAGAAAAGCGCCAGCCGGTTGTAGTTGCTCAAGCGGGGTAGATCGCCCATTCGGGTGAAGACTTCCTCATGAGCCCAGACATCGGGGTTGCCGTGGCCCACAAAGTTGACCAGCAACGTTCCGTCATTGATGGCGTTCACAATCGCGTCATTGACGGTTGGCTTCTTCCAATTCACAAACGGATGCTCCCAGAGGTAGATCTTGTTCCGATGAAACAAAGGAGGAATATGTTCCTTTTCGAGCTCCTCCGTTTGAGTTGTATGAAACGCCTCATTAAAAACATGCACGTTGTTACGGACAAGGTGCTCGTCGTCTGCTACCAACGAAATGTTCGTTCGCCAGATGCCGAGGCTTGAAGGAGACTCATACCTCTTAGCCTTGGCTACAATGACGTTGATCTCATCTCGTGAGCGGACCGGCCACCGGGCAATAGTCATATCATAACCCCGATCCTGTGTGGCGTAGCTGGTATCGCTGTCCAGAATTCCGTATACACCGAAATAAACGTAGTTGTCATCGGAGGCTGACTCGTCTTCGGAGTGAATATAGGGCGGCACATAGTTCGTGACACCGGTCCCGAGATGGTCGAGAAAGTCGTAGTTCCCATCCCCCACCAGCAGGACGGCCGAGGGAGCAGGCAACGGGTAATACTCGTACGCGTACTTGAGAAAATCCCTTATAGCCGTGGGGTCGTACAGCCCATAACCAAAATTGTCTATGATGTCCTCAATGCTCACCACCGCAATTGAGTATCCCTGTGCACGGCGATAATCAAGGTATTCATCCATGGCTTCGGCAAACTTTTTCGGGGTTACAATCAGCAGGTCAACCTGTTGAGTGGTGTCGCGGAGGTCGGCGGGGCTGACCCGTTCGATCGACAAGGGACCCAACGCCTGTTGAATCGTCGCCAGATAGAAGCGATTAGGGCTTTCAGTCGTCAACTGGGTGTGAAGCGTGATCTGTCCTCCGGTGCGCTCGTAGCCGGTCAGGACTACCGGTTGCAGAGGATTCGCGAGATCCAAAACCACCACGGGGTAATTGAAATTATCGACCACTTCTATCTGTGCCTCTCCGGCAAGGGTTCCCAGCGTAATGTCAAGAGCGTTATCCTGCGGGATTAGTCTGCTGGTGTATTCGAGGTTCATATAATCGAAATGGGGTGGCGCATTAACATCCGGCCACAGCCTCAATCGTATTTCGTTGAAGCCCTCAACCAGAGCAGTAGTGAGATAGCTGCATCTGTATCCATCACAGTACGTTTTCATCCCTCGCGTCCCGTTCATATACAAGTCCATAAAGCCGAGCGTATCATCCGGATCCTCGTTATCAGCCGTTTGCCCATACAACCAGATATTAGCCGTGTCCCCTTCAACAAGACTGGGGGTGGGTACAAAAAAGGTCAACTCCAAATCGTTTGTCCAGTACCAGGTGTAGTAGTCGGTTATTTTGCCATTGCTCAGGCGGTGCAGAAGGTTGTCCTGTTCCGAGTGGACGTGCTGCCGGAAGGTCGTAATTATCGTATCGACAGGGCCGCTGGGCGCAGCGTCAATCCGGCTCATGCGCCGCCCGGCCTGTGAAAAGCCGGAAACAGCCAGCCAGTAGATGTTGCGGTCGGTGTACGGGTTATTTACAAACCGAGGCGGTTGATCCGCTGTGTACAGCCACCGGTCGACTGGCTCACCATAGAAGACAATGTAGTCGCTGACGTTAAAAACGCCGTCCCCCCCATCTTCGACCAGAATGGCAACTTCCGTAAACTCCGGATGGGAGTTGGTATTCTGCACCTCCAGCGGCAAGCCACCGCCGTTGTACAGATGTATTGAGTCAGATTGGAGATTATCCAGCGCCAGTCCCGCCTGCTCCAGCTGAACTCCATTGACCTTGTAAAGGCCACTCTGATTGACGGCGATCTTATACCAGGTTGTAACCGTGCTAAAAAGTGTGTCACCGGGCTGCGCCGCTTTTGGAAGAGCTCTGGGAGGCAGCGGCCAACTTTTGAACTGATCGAAATTATCCAGGGTGGCTTGGAAGATACGGTCAAACCTGGGATCATTAGTGCTCACTCCGCCGGCAGTTAATCCTCCCGCGAAACCGAGCTTTATCCCAACCTCACGGTACACAGCCTTCCCCATCACCGGAAAGATTCGCACAGCGACAAACTGCCGTCCGCGGACAGTGATCGGATCGGAAACGACCGCTAGGGGATAGGAGCGCTGGGATATTTTCTCAAGTTCACCTTTATTACCGCGTACCGGTGTAAGCGAGTCACCCTGAACAGATAGCAGGGTCACCCTTGCGCCATGAGGGATGCCGACGTGAACGGTCCTGAAAAACGTTACCGAAGAATCTGCTTCAACATGTTTTTCAAGGCTGGCCAGCCGGTTCTTGATCCGAAAGTGAAACTCCGTCTCATTGGAAGATAGAACGGCCGGTTCCTGGCCGAGGTTGTGCCCCAGCGTGATTTCAGCTAAACTGAAAACAAGGAAAACAACCAAAAATGAATTACACGAAATCTTTTCCATAGGAGACTGAGTACTTCACTCAGCCCCGGAACCGAGTAAAATTACAGCTACGGTTTTAGGGCCACTAAGTTACTGTCTTTCACAGTCGTTTTGTCAAAAAATCAATAAACCGTTAACCGTAGGGCTATAATTTTTCCTCCATTTCGTATAAGTCATTCAAGTATGCAAGGTTCCATAGAAAAAGTCAAGTGCAGAACATACTTACCGGCTTAAATGGCTGCAATTTTCCGGCCAAAAGAACCGGATAGATTGACAGGCGCAACCTAACACCATGGCTGGCAGCAGGTTACAGCAAGCCTGACGGCTGTGGAACCACTCGAAAAAACTGACCTGCCTACATGAAACTGCCAAGATTTCTGAATCCGGTTTCACATTGACGGCGGTTTAACTGCATTATGGTCAATACCGGTCAAGCTCGGTATTAAGCCTGATACTGAGTGATTCTGTTTCGTGCTTTACCCTGTTTAACGTTTCCTCGTATTCCTCGACGCTGCCGGAGGGATAAAAGACTGCGCTGTACACTTTATAGTACTGGTCGGCAAACTCGCTTAGCAGGTCGAGCAAATCCCGACCAAAATAACCGGTCTCCTTGATTTGTTCCAATCCATACTCAAGGTTGTCCTCATAAGCCGCCAGGATCGGCTGCTGCCTTTCGATCCAGATCGCCACGACTTCGCGCATCTCCCTGTCCGGCACAATCTCACCCCGTCCCGTGTTGCCTTCGCGCCACTGGGCGGCCACCTCAAAACCATAAGCGACATACAACGCGCTGACGGAATCAACATGGCGTGAAAGCAGTTGTGCCATCTCCAGGGGTGTCGCCTGCTGAAACCGGATGGCCCAGTCAGAGCGGATCTGCTTGGCTCGTGCCTCAGCCGACTGAACGGCTTCTTCTTGCGTCTGGCCGGTTTCTATCTTAATGGCGCTGCACGAAAACAACAGCCCTCCCACGACCAGCGTCACCGGCAGTATCATTAGTTTGCAGATATCCATCAACCTATTTTCCTACTTTGATCTGTTGCGGCTTTGCGGCTGCAAGGTCGCACGTGAAAAGCCACAATTCAACAAAAATGAAGTTACGTAGGTCGAAACCCTTGTGCTTCCGACTTTGTGATGTCCTGGGTGGCACTCCCAAATTAAATTCATTTGGGTGGTGGTTTGGCCGTAATAATTCCCCTCTCGAGAGGAGTGCCCGAAGGGCTTGGTGTGTGGTTCCCTGGTTCTAACACACCCCTATATCCCCTCTCAAGAGGGGACACGGATATCACTTATACATCTTGTTTTGTTCGTAGTCCCGCTTTGCCCGGCGACACAAGCCAATACCAAATTACGATAACACATCATAGTGTATCGAGCCTTAAGTGAGATATATCAATATTGAGCCGTTTCGCTAACCCGCTTAACGATTTGTCGACTCTTACTCCAAGTTTGCGTGGGGTATTTTGCGCCGTTGTGTCCCCACCGAGTGCCGAAATGCGGGCGAAGTAAGATGATCGCGTACTATCCATGCTGAAACGTTTTCGAAGGGCCCAGTCGTGGACAGCCTTGATATACCCGCCAGAAGTATAGACCCCCCTCGAAGCGAAATCTGCCGCTATGGCTTCTATGGAGTCTGCCAGACCCCGTTGGACTCCTTTGGCCCAAAATTCGAATTCTGCCATGACGCCTGCCAACTCGTTCTGGTTTTCGTTCTCAATTTGTTCACGGAGGAATCTCTGCTCAGCATCCGACAATCTTTGCGAATGCAGGTAATTAAGTAAAGCCGCAACGACCACAAGCAGTAACGGATATAGAAATACAAACCATTTCGTATTCTGAATCTCTGTCTTATCGAAGTTTGTTCCATACTGAATGTTAGCCGACATCTTTTCTAACCAACTCTCGACAGTGTGATGCCACTTCCGTCCGAACTCCAATCTCTTCTCCTCGCTTGATTCCTTGTCATGTGTTTCGCTCAACTCCCGCGCCTCAGTGATTCGCTTGTAGAGTTCATCCTGAATCCCGAATATGTCGGCTGCTAGTCGCGCCGCTTCATCTATCCAAGCATTCCTCACTGACGTTTCCTCTAACACTTCCGGAGAGAACTGTGCTTGAAACCTATGGTGCAATTCCTTGATGCGCCTTTTGGCTTCGGACTTTTTCATTATACCTGGCTTCCCGTCATCTAAGTTTGTAATGGCACTAAGCTTCGTAGGTTGGAACCCCTGTGGTTCCGACTTTCTAATGTCCGAACTACAGGAGTTCGGACCTACAAACTCTATTTCTCCACCTTAACACGTTCCAGGTTCACCGGCGCCAGGTCACACGTAAAGTGGCGAAGCAGCGGCGCCTGCCGAGTGATTTTGTAACCGATGAGCGATTCTTTCTTGGAGACAATGCGCTCACTTGTCTCTGCTACATAGTCGTAATGTGAGTTGCTGTACACCCGGCGCGGAAGAGCCATGCGCACCAACTCGTGCTTGGCCGTGACCTTCTCGCCGTTGACAGGGTCAATGCCACCGAACATCAACGAGCCGATCTCAGCCATCCGAATGCCTCCTTCACGGTAAAACTCAACTGTCAGCGCCTGACCGGGGAACCGCTCGGCGGGAATGTGTGGCAGCAGCAGTCCGGCGTCAATAAATACCGCATGCCCGCCGGTCGGCTCGATAATCGTCATGCCCGCCTGTTTGATTTGCTCTCCCAGATAAGCCACCTGCTTTACCCGGAAATCAAGGTAGGCAAAGTCCATGACCTCTTCCAGGCCGACAGCCAAGACCTCCATGTCTCGTCCCGCCAGTCCCCCGTATGTCGGGAAGCCTTCGACGATTATCATAAGGTCGGCTATGCGGCTGTATAAGTCTTCGTCATCTAAGGCAATAAAGCCGCCGATATTGGCCAGCCCATCTTTTTTCGCCGACATCATAACGCCGTCGCAGGCGTCAAACATTTCCGCGGCGATCTCACGAATTGATTTATCGCCGTATCCGGGCTCATCCCGCTTGATGAAATAACAGTTTTCGGCATAGCGAGCACAATCAAAGAAAAAGGGGATGTGATTTCTTCTGCAGAGCTGGGAAACCTCATGAATGTTAGCTAAAGAGACCGGCTGGCCGCCAACGGAGTTGTTTGTCACCGTCATTATGACCATGGCAATCTTCTCAGTGCCATGCTTTTGGATAAACTGCTCCAGCCGGACAATATCCATATCCCCCTTAAAGGGGAGTGGGTCTTGCGAATACGCAGCCGGACAGGGCAGATCAACGGGGATACCCTTCTTGTGAAGAGTATTGGCGCGAGTGGTGTCGAAATGGGTGTTGTTTACGACATACTGATCCTTTTTAAGGATAGTACTGAACACCAGGTTTTCAGCCGAACGCCCCTGGTGGCAGGGGATGACTTTCTTCTTCCTGAAGATGTCCCGGACGGTTTTCTCGAACCTGCGAAATGAAACAGCCCCGGCATACGATTCATCCCCCTGCATCAAGGCGCCCCACTGCCGGGCCGACATGGCCGGGGTGCCGGAGTCAGTCAAAAGATCAATGTATATGTCGGCGGCATCGACCTTAAAAAGATTGTAATTGGCTCCAACCAGCTTCTTTTCGCGCTCTTCGAGGCTGAGAAGTCTGATCGGTTCGATTGATTTTACGCGGTATGGTTCCGCCGGTTGACGATCCTTTTTCATTATTATCTCCTTGCCGTTACGTTTTGGTGTCAGCAAACAACAAAGAGGTTTTATTACGTCACCCGTTTGACCCGGCGGCGATGATACTCAAGACCAAGGTGAGTGGCGCAAGACAATGTTGGACCACTCATAGTCACCAGGCTAGTATGCCTAAACTGACGTTCCATACCCCTAATATAATGCCAATCACAGGACTGTATCCTCTTTTTTTGTGAAAAGGAGGTGGTATCAACGTCACTGACGTAGGTCGGATTCCGAGAAGCCCGACAATAACAGCTCACCTATTGGGATGAAGCTCATAACCTGCAATGTATCTCAGAAGAATCTCAGCGAGGTGGGCAATAGCGGGCACATCCGAAAGGGCTATCTCTCTAATCAGAACTTCAGCCATGGCACTTCTGTCGGTGAGGACTCGCATAGTCCTGACGCTTCTGCATACACATTAACGAGATGTCAGGATCACCTATGATAGAGCTGTTGTCAAGAGCGGATTTCCTCTTTTTGTCCGTACGGCTAAGAGATGGGGTTGCCTTCAAACACGGTATGACAGTCTCAGGACCGCGGAAGGGTCAGTTCTGTAAACGCGGCTTGGCTGCTTACCTCGGCGCTCTGATGGAGTACATCACCGACTTGAGTTTCTTGCGGCCGGGATATTTGGGTGATGGGATAAAGAAATCAGCACCCTCCTTGCGGCGCATCCTGACTGTGAAATCCTGGCAGGCCTGACACCGGCGAATCTTGCCGAAGGCCTCTTTCTTGATACGCCGCCTTTTGGTGTGGTTGGGAGCGTACACCGGATGGTTGACAATCTCATGCCCCTGAGACGGGTCTTTCTCGTCACGCCACTTGACTCCGGCAGTGACCTCGTTGCTGTCCGGCGCATACAAGGTGGCGCCGGGGCACTCGATGAAAACATACTCATCCGACTCGAAATCGGTGACAAAGATCTTCGAGGTATCCAAATCTTCCGAATTGCACGACCGACAGAGCCAGACCCCGTCTTTCAGCACCAGTGGACGCCCGCAATTGACACAACTTTTCTTTTTTCCCTTGGTGTCCATTGACCCTGACCTTTTTAGCTTTCGTGGAACTACTGTTTCGTGTCCAACAGATAAGCAAGGGGACTGCCGGTCGGGCGTCGGCGGTGGTAACTGTAAGCGGTGATACAAGTTATGGTGAAGCATTAGCTCCCGTGCGGACCAAAAAGATGCAGGACGGGTGATGGGACTGACCTACAACTGTGGCTTCAGCCCCTGAAAAGAAGAAGCAGCGAGCAGGCCGTCACCGTCACCGGCAACAGCATGAAAAATGAGTACGGAAGAATAAAAGTCCCCAGGGTGGCCAGAGCGACCGCGGGGATGATAAGATATTTGATGGTTGCGAAGGTAATCTTGACCAAACGTGAAACAAGCACCAGGATCAAAACCGCCACCACGATATAGGCGGCAATCAATCCGTTCTGCCCAAAATGCTCGACAATCAATCCCTTGACGGAGCCGAAAACGCCCGAGTATTCATCGAGCCGCTCCGAGACCTTCTCGGAAAGCTCCTGCGCCTGACTTAACAGAGTTGTCTCAGACATATTCCGCCTCATCGAGAGGTTCAATGGTCAGCGACGATTCTCCAACCCGGCTCAGGCCGACCATGCGCTGGGTCAGGAAGTTCTTGGAGGTTATCCACTGGTGAGAAATCTCCAGAATCTCTGTCTGTTCCATCTCTGATTCCCAATCAAGCACCACTTGTTCAATGCTTTGGTCGGCGACCACCAGATCATCCATTGTGAGAACAAATTTGACCTTCATACTTCTTACCATCCCGTGCTGCCGGAGGTTCCTTTTCAGCTCAGTTCTGTTCCCGGTAAGTGCAAGCATGGTGCCGCCGGGCAGGCAGTTCTGTCGGCTCGCTTGTAACCTGTTGTCTGTCTGTCTATTGCCGAAGCAGGACGGCCGCTGCCGGGGGCCCGGAGAATGGTTTCACAAGATGGTAAGGACGGGGAATAGTGGGGAAATCCCTATAGGCTGTGGGCAAAATAAAGTCCGGCGACAAGTTATGCCGCCGGATAGTTCGTACTACGAATTTCGATCATTTCGACTTGAAACACCTCCGATGATCCCCGGTTTCAGAACGGCTTGCCGACCCCCGGATGATAGATGAGTATCGGGGGGGGTTGATTGTCCGGATTTGCTCCAGACAGGGTCATTCCCTGACCTCTCAAACCGTACCGAAGCGGACTGAACACCCCAGGGCGTTTCAGGCTGTGCGCGTTGGTCTTACGCTTTCCTCGCTGGTCCACCATGAGGTCCCGTCAAGACCGGGACTGTCCCGGCGGACCGGTTCACTTCATAAGCGATTCCTCCATCCTTAAAGTTCCACACCCCACGGGCGGGAACGGTATCGCAGGTGTGGGGACCATTTTAAAAGACATTATGTTAACCGCATTCTCATAGGTGAGGGTATTATCTCAAAAGCCCTGTTGATATGAAGCCGGTGGGGACAGCTTCATTATAAATATACCTGTAAACTTTAGATTTGTCAAGTGAAAAATCACGATCGTAACCGGTTTTACGCAAAGAGGTTACGCTACTGACAGCAAACAGTTGAGGCAACGTGTGGATCGTAGAGCAGAACCCAAGGGAGGTTGTCTTAAAAAGCCTGATCAGACCACCGGGAAGTGTCATTGCGAAGTGCGAAGCACTGTGGCAATCTCTTGTACTAACGTTGGTTGGACGAGTGAGATCGCCACGCTCCCTTCGGTCGCTCGCGATGACGGAGACTCGTGAGACAACCTCTCCACATCTGCCCCGTCCTTGTTGAATCTGATGTTGACTTCACAGTCCGAATTTGTTATACTTACAGCACAGCAAATAAAACGCAACTTACATGCTTGGCTGACACAACAGAGGAAAGCCATGAAAATTATCACTGTCGTCACAACTTTTTTCACCATCGCGGCCTTAGGTCTTGGCTCAGCCGTACCCGCTGACAGCCCAGCGACAAAGGCCACAACGATTACCGGCCTGACCTCGATGCCTTTAGCCTTCACCGAAAACCAGGGGCAGTGGGACGAGCAAGTTTTGTTCCGAGCCAATGCCGGTGGCGCCACGATGTGGTTTACAAAAGACGGGGCCTACTACCAATTCATCCGCCACATTGGAGTAGGTCAGGACCCTCGCGGTCCTGACATATCCGAGCATGATGTCGGAACCACAGGGGTTCCGACCTACAGAGGTGCCGACGTCACCCAACCAGGTGAGCCTGTGAGCGGAGTCGAAGGGAGCGGAGTCGAAGGGCGGCAACCGGTACCCCACCACGCCTTTAGCGTGGCTGTGGGTTCTGACCGGTTTAGGCACGAACCCGACAGCCTTGAAACCATGATGATCAAAGCCGACTATGTCGGTTCTAACCCCACTCCACGCGTAGTTGGTGAAGGTTTACTGGAATACAAATGCAACTACTTCCTTGGCAACGACCCAGCCAAGTGGCGCACCAATGTCCCCAATTATAGCGCGGTTGTCTACGAAGACATCTATCCCGGCATTGACCTGAAGTATTACGGCAACGGCAAGCAGATGGAGTACGACTTCATTGTCTCGCCGGGCACCGACCCATCACAGATAATGGTGCAGTATGAGGGAGCGAAGTCGCTCTCAGTAGATGCGGCTGGCCGCTTGGTAGTCGAGACTGACTGGGGCGAAGTGGTTGAGCAGCGACCGGTAGTGTATCAATTGTCCGGTAGTAACCGTGTTTCGCTTGCTGGTGAATACGTCCTGAAAGGTGACAAGGCGTTTGGGTTTGAGTTGGGTAGCGGATACGACCGCAACCTTCCTGTCGTTATCGACCCGGTCCTTGAGTACAGCACCTATCTGGGGGGAAACCACTGGGACTATGGCTCGGGCATCGCGGTGGATACCTCCGGGGCGGCGTATGTGACGGGATGGACAGATTCTCCCGATTTCCCGACTGAAAATCCGTACCAGACAAATCAGGGAGGGGATGATGTTTTTGTCACCAAGCTGAGCAACTCCGGCAGCAGCCTGGTCTACAGCACCTATCTGGGGGGAAACGACCGGGACCAGGGCAACGGCATCGCGGTAGATGACTCCGGGGCGGCCTATGTGACGGGATATACATATTCCACCGATTTCCCGACTGTGAATCCGTACCAGACGGACCAGGATACCTCTGACGTGTTTGTGGTCAAGCTGTCCAGCGCCGGCAACAGTCTGATCTACAGCACCTACCTGGGGGGAAGCGGTAACGACTATGGCTGGGGGGGCATCGCGGTGGATTCCTCCGGGGCGGCGTATGTGACGGGATATACAGAGTCCACCGATTTCCCGACTGAAAATCCGTACCAGACAGATCAGCCTTACTCAGATGCGTTTGTCACCAAGCTGTCAAGCGCCGGCAACAATCTCATCTACAGCACCTATCTGGGCGGAAACTCTATGGATGGTGGCTCTGATATAGCTGTTGACGCCTTCGGCTCAGCCTATGTCACCGGAGAAACCTATTCCACCGATTTCCCCACTGAAAATCCGTACCAGATAGATCCGGGTTTGCAAGATGTTTTTGTCACCAAGCTGAGCAGCTCCGGCAGCAGCTTAGTCTACAGCACCTATCTGGGTGGAAACGGCTCCGACTTTGGCCATGGCATCGCAGTGGATGCCTCCGGGGCAGCGTATGTGACGGGATATACATGGTCTACCGATTTCCCGACAGAAAATCCGTACCAAGAGACGTTTCAGGGTGGCGAAGACGATGTTTTTGTCACCCGGCTGAACAGCTTTGGGGATAGCCTCGTATACAGCACCTATCTGGGGGGAAGCGGTGGGGACCAGGGCTGTGGCATAGCTGTCGACAACACCGGCTGTGCCTATGTCATGGGACGAACATGGTCCACCGATTTCCCGACTGAAAATCCGTACCAGACAGATCAGGGTGGTTATGACGCCTTTGTGACCAAGCTCTCAAGCTCCGGCAACAATCTCATCTACAGCACCTATCTGGGGGGAAGCAGTGGGGACAGGGGCTATGGCATAGCTGTCGACAACTCCAGCTGTGCCTATGTCACGGGATATACCTTATCCACCGATTTCCCCACCCTTCACTCTTATCAGACGACGCTCCAAGGTTACATTGATGCCTTTGTGACCAAACTCTACGAAAGCTGCTGCAACCACGACGGCATCCGCGGCGACGTTGACTACAGCGGGTCCATCAACATTGCTGACGCGGTCTTCCTGGTTGAGTACATATTCTTTGGCGGCCCGCCGCCGCCGTGCCCTGAGGAGGGGGACGCTGACGGCGATGGCTCGATTAACATTGCTGACGCGGTCCACCTGGTTGAATACATATTCTTCGGTGGTCCGGCGCCGCCGCCGTGCCCGTGATGTGGTAGCATAAAATGGTAGGTCGGGTTCCGACCCGTCAAAGGCGGGGAGAAATCCCGACAAGAGATTAGACAATTCAGATAAAATAGCAGGTCGGGTTATTCGTCCCCGCCACAGGCGGGGCCTCAAACCCGACCTACAAGGACTATTTTCTAACCCAGCTTGCTGACGACCTGAGCCAGGCGGGCTTTGTTGCGGTCGGCGTTTTTCTTGTGGACCAGGTGATACCCGGCGGCCTTATCGAGTAGAGAGGTCACCTGGCGGTATTTATTGGCCGCCTCCTCTTTGTTGGTCTCGCTACGCAGCTCTTTTATAGCGGTCCGGAGTTGCGAGCGCAGGGCTTTGTTTCTGAAGCGCTGTTCGTCTGAGGTCTTCATCCTCTTGGCGCAGGATTTATGAGTTGGCAAAGTCTAACCCTTTCCCTATTATCAATTTTAACATGAGAATATAATCGACACGTTGGTGATGTCAACAGATAAGGTAAAGAAGAGCTCCCTGGTCAGGTCGGCAGGTACGGTTTCAGCGGCGACCGCCTTTTCCCGAGTTTTGGGCTTGATTCGAGAGCAGGTCATGGCCTATTTTTTCGGCGCCGGCCTGGCTACCGACGCCTTTGTGACGGCGTTTCGAATCCCCAATCTGCTGCGGGATATGTTTGCCGAGGGAGCTTTGTCGTCGGCGTTTGTTCCCGTCTTCAAGGAAAAGCTGGTGAAAGAGTCTGGGCAGGAAGCCTTTCGGCTTGCCAATGCGGTGCTCACAGTAGTTTTGATTGTGGTCGGGCTGGTGGTCCTTTTGGGGATTGTGGCCGCGCCGATTTTTATTTATCTGTTCGCCAACGGCTTCACGTCGATTCCGGGCAAGTTCGCCCTGACGGTGGACTTGACCAGGATCATGTTTGTCTATCTCCTGTTGGTTTCCGTGTCGGCGATGATAATGGGGATGCTCAATTCGTTCGGGCGCTTCGGTATCCCGGCCATATCGCCGGCCTTGTTCAACTCAGGCGTGGTGCTGACGGTGGTGGCGCTGTTTCAATACTTCGAGCAGCCGGTGTACACGCTCGCCATCGGCGTGCTGATGGGAGGGCTGGGGCAGGTTGCCATCCAGCTTCCTTCCCTGTGGCGGATAGGCTACCGCTTTCGCCCCCGGTTAAATTTTTTGGATGAGGGGGTCAAAAAAGTGGCGCGCTTGATCACTCCCATGATCGTGGGGCTTTCCGCTGGACGGATAAACATTCTGGTCAGCACGCTGGTGGCCTCCTTCCTGATGGAAGGCTCCATCTCATATCTGAACTATTCCTACCGCCTGATGCATTTTCCTCTCGGTGTGTTTGCCGTTGCTCTCGGCACAGTGGCTCTGCCGAAAGTATCGGAGATGGTGGCCCGCAGGGATATCCCGCGGCTGACAAGAACCTATCTGGAAACGATCAATCTGAACATGTTTGTGATTGTTCCTTCGGCAGTCTTCCTGGCTTTGATGGGGCATGAAATTGTTGGCCTGATCTACCAGTGGGGGGCTTTTTCCGAATTGGATTCATTCCATACTACCCAGGCTCTGCTGCACTACTCTTATGGTCTGGTCGGCTTTGCCGCCGTCAGGGTGACGGTGCCGTTCTTTTATGCCTTCGGCGATTCCCGCCTTCCCATGAGGTTTTCGATCCTCTCGGTAGTCATCAACATGGCGCTGTACTACCCCATGGTAAAGGTCCTGGGCTTTGCCGGGTTGGCAGCGGCTACATCTATTGGCGGCATCGTCAATTTTGTCCTTCTCGTCACTCACCTTCCCTCCAAAGGTGTCGCCATTTCTTGGGGAAAACTGGGATTAAACCTGGCGCGGATTGCGGTAGCCTCCCTGCTGGCCTTTCACATTGCTCTTCTGCTGCCGTTTCGGTTTGCCCACGATATGCCTACGGTACTCGACCGTCTGTTAGGGCTATTTGTTCCTGCGGGAGTGGCGGCAGTGTTGTATCTGCTTTTCTGTTTCCTGCTCCGTGTGCAGGAGGTTCAACGGCTGACGAGGTACATTCGAAGAAAACAGCAGCCTGAAGGATGATTCGCAAGTACCCCAGTCTGCTGTTGCTGTTGTTTGTCGTTTCCGGTATCGTCACCTCGGACCAGACACGCCTGCCCTGCTGGATATTCTTGTTTGGCAGTTTAGCCTGTTGTGTGAGTGGCTTTATCGGTTTAACGCGCCACAGCAGCAGAGAGTCAACTATTCTGTTCGGTTTAAGCGTTCTGTTGTTTTCTGCTTTCAATTTTGGAATTCACTTTTACGACGTCGGGCCACGGCACATTTCGAGGGTCCTTCAAGACGGGGAAGCCTACCATATCTTTGGAGAGGTCACGGACTGGCCTCGTCTGAAAACGAACCACACGGAAATAAAGATCGCCCTGGATTCCGTTACGACCGACGTGACACGGAAAGTGCACGGCACCATTCTGTTGAAATTGACTGACACTACTACTGCTTTGCAAAGGGGCGATCGGGTTGAGTTTCGAGGACGGATTTATTCCGTTAAAGGGAGCAACCTGTCCGGGAAGTTTGACTACCAGCGCTATCTTTATCTGAAAGGCGTGTACGGGATTGTCTACCTTCCGACCCTGCTGGACGTCCGTATCGACAAGGGTAACCGTTTCGGCATATTCAATTATGTCGACAAGCTTCGGGCCAGCATCCGTGGCAGCTTTTACAAAAACCTGTCGCCGACGGCCGCTGCCCTTGGAGCCGGTTTTCTTATCGGCGAAACACGCGATATCCCCACTACCATTTACAGTCGGTTTCGTGACACCGGGACACTCCATTTGCTGGCGGTTTCCGGTTCCAACGTCGCCCTGGTGGTGTTGTCGTTTATGTTTCTCCTGCGGCCTTTCTCATTGTCGCGCCGAAAACGGGCGCTTATCCTGCTGGTCGTTATTTTTCTTTTTGCGCTGCTCTCCTACGGGGAGCCGTCGGTTATGCGAGCCTCGATTATGGCGGCGCTGGTTATCGCTGCCGGAGTGCTTGAGCGGCGATATGATCTGAACAATGTGATTGCCGCCACGGCCCTGATAATCCTTCTGTTCGATCCCGCGCAACTGTATGATGTCGGCTTTCAGCTTTCATTCGTCACTGCCTGGGGTTTGATATTCTTCACTCCGCGAGTAATGGAGCTGTTCATACGCTATCATTCCTGTTTCCGGTACCGCTGGCTGATCTTTCCTTTGATGATTTCGGTCATTGCGCAGGTCTGTTCCATGCCCCTGATTGCGCTGTATTTTCACCGCCTGCCGGTGATATCGGTGGTTGCCAACCTAATTATTGTACCGCTGGTTTCGATTGCCGTTATCGGAATAGTCCTGTTGCTGGTGGCCCATTTGATCTGGCCGCTGTTGGGGATGTTTGTCGGTTCCCTGTTGAATCAACTGTTGAATCTGGTGGTATACCTGCTGGCAGTGTTGGGTGGGGAGAACATTCCTCTCATCAAAGTTGGAGAAATCCCGCCGTGGGCGATTCTTCTTTTTTACGCCTATCTGGTGCTCGTAGTGGTGTCGTTGAAATCGAGGCGTATCCGACGTATGGCGCTTATATCGCTGGTTGCTATCGTAAATGTCGGCCTAGTTGGCAGCGTTGTTGGCTCCATACAGCAACCAGAGAGTACGAGCATATATGCTTTTACTGTTCCCGGTGGTGTGGCTGCAGTAGTGAAGCAGTCAGGCGCCGATGATGGTGACCTGATAATCACGGGACTCGCCGGGAGGGATTACGAGATTGATGACCGGATTATTGTTCCCATCCTCGAGGGTTTAGAAATTAGCCGTATCAACTCGTTTTTTGTCGTTTCGGCAGACTTTGACGCCATCGATGATCTGGTTCACCTGGCGGAACGGTACCGGGTGGAGACGATTTATGTTGCTGCTGCCCTCGAAAAAAGTTTTGCCGACGTCGTACGCACCATCTGCGCCGAAGGTGAGGCAAGGAGGGTCGTCCCGTATTCTCAGAAGCGACCAACGTCCGGCAAACCGGGATACTATCCCTCCCGGCTGGGGGTGCTGGTTGACCTTGACTCAACGGTAATTTTGTTCACCGACAGGATGGAGCCTCAGCAGTTGACGCTCATCCCCCGCAAAGAGCGGCAGGCTCTGGTTGTCTGCGGGCGTTTTAATATTGAATCAACAGACCTCACCAAAGGCAGCCCCTGGCCGGATATTGAGCAGGCCAGATCACGGCTGCTGGGCCTGTTTAGCCCCGGCGAGCTTAACCCGGCTTCTGTGTACAATCTGGACAAGCTGGGCGCGGTCAAGGTCGAGATATCTCAGAGCGACTCAACGCCGGTAAAGATAGAACTGCTGCGCTGATTTTCCCGTCAAGTAACCGGTCTTTTTACCCGATAAGGATATAGAAGAACCCCGTTTGGCGGGGAGAAGATTGAATCGGACTGCTTTTTTGAAAGGCCAGGTATGAGTCTATCCGGCAACCTGAAAACAGTTTCTTTTCCGGACATCCTCCAGTTGCTGGCGACCGGTAAGAAGACCGGTTTGCTTGAGCTGAAGACTGCAACCCGTCAGAAGGAAGTTGCCTTCAAGGATGGCAATATTATCTATGCCTCATCCATCAATTCTTCCGAAGACTTGTTGGGCAATTTGCTTCTGAAGCGGGGTAAGATATCCAAAGTGGACCTCGAACGAGCCATTACCATGCATAAGCAGACGGGTCGGCAACTGGGCACCACGCTGATCGACATGAACCTGTTTGACAAAAGTGAGATCGGCGAATGTCTGAAACTTCAGATAGAAGAGATCGTGTATAACCTGTTTTCATGGAGGGACGGGGATTTCATCTTCCACGAAGGGGTGCCTCCCAAAACGGCTCCGTTCCAGGTAGAGCTAAACACCATGAACGTCATCATGGAAGGGACGCGCCGCATCGACGAGTGGCTGGAAATTCAGAAAGTCCTTCCTCCCGACGATGTTCTGCTGGCAATCGTGAAGTCGCCCAAGGTAAACCGCGAGGAAATAGTGTTGTCCCTGGATGAGTTTAAGGTGCTGGCTTTAATCAACGGGGAACGCACCCTTCCGGACCTGATAAACCTCTCGCCGATGGGGGAATTTGTCACCAGCCGCGCCGTCTATCGCCTGGTCATCAACAAGCTGATGGAGGTTGTCGGCAAACGTTCGAAGGAAACAGAAGAGGAGGACGAAGAAGAGGTGGTGCTCTCGCTCATTTTCCATCTTTACAACCATTGCTTCTATCGTATCAGGTCATTGTTCGAGGCCAAACTGGGAGAAGAGAACACTCGCTTCAGCGCTCTTGCCGCTCAGTACCGAGGCGGGCTGCTGAACTATTTTCCTGGCGCAGATCCTAATTCTGGTCTGATGCCTTCTTTTGAAAAGTTTGTGACCGCGGTCAGAGGAATTCCGGCTCCCATTCGCTTTCAGAAACTGATGATGCAGCTTGAGCAGATGCTGGCAGAACAACTCGAACACGTTTTTCAACTGTTGGGGGTTGGGGCTTTTCGGGAAGCTGTGACTAGCGTCAAAAAGGAGATTTCAGAGCCGTTGGCGGTGCGACGCGAGCTAGTCAAGCGCTACGGTATTGAAGATACGTTTTACAGGACGCTTAAGTGTGCAGACAAAGTCGTTAAGATGGTACGAGGTTAAGGGTATGAAAAAGAAGATACTGCTGGGGATGCTGTTGGTCGGCGTCAGCGCCGGTCGGGCGGAAGCGGCCAATTTTGCCGTCATCACCAGTCCGCCGACTTTTCTCAACATTCTCATTTTAGTTTTTGCCGTCGCCTGTTTAGCGGCAGCAGTTAAAGTCCTGGCCCTGGTGAGAGGCGGGCAGTTGAGCAAAAGCTGGCAACTGTTTGCAGCTGGTTTTGCCGTCCTGGCACTGTGCGAAATGGCGGTACTCGGCAGCTACTTTGAGATCATTGTCCTGCCGTCTTTTGTTGTCCCAGCCAGCCTGGTTTTGATGAGTGGTCTGTTTTTGTTCGGGATCATCGAAACAAAACGCGTGCTGAGTTGATAAAGTAAAGGTTGACATAACTTACTGTGATATTTATAATTGTCAACCAGGTAATAAATGTCGTCGGTTAAAGCGTTGTTTCAAAGCGAGTTATAGGCAGATAAATGGCCAGCCTTCCGGAGTTGGATGACAGAATTACAAAGTGCGAGAAGATTCTCGATTCAGATCCCAATTCCCAGATTTTTGCAGCTTTAGCTGATGCTTATCGTAAGAAAGGGGATCTGGAAAAGTCGTTTCGTATCTGTCAGAATGGTCTGAGGATTCACCCCTCCTATGGGTCGGCCCATGTTGTCATGGCCAAGGTCAACCTTGACCGGGGGCTGTACGATTGGGCTGAGATCGAAGCCGAAAAAGCGGTTGGAATCGACGGCCGAACCCGTTCGATTGAGTTGCTGTTGGCTGAGATATACATCTATAAGGGTGAGTTTAATGCTGCTATAAAGCTGTTGAAAAAGTTACACGAAACGGATCCGGACCATGCGCAGATCAAGAAACTGCTGGAAATCGCCCGCAAGCTTCCCGAAGAGCAGGCGGTTTTGTCCGGCAGCACCGTCGTTGACGATGAGCCGGAACAGAGTGACCGTAGCGTGACGGCAGGGACTGCCGTTGAGCAGGAGCCTGAGCGGATTTCGGCAAAGGAACTTGTCGAGCGAAGCATTGCCATACCGGGAATTGACGGCGCCCTGTTCTTAAACTTCGAGGGGCTGGTAGTGGAATCGGAATGGTCACTGGAGATGGACCGCGCCACCTGTGCGGCAACTCTCGGGGATATTGGTAATGTCGTCGACCAGCAGTTAATCAAGAACTCTTTTGGCGGTCTCAGGACCGTCCTGATCGAAACTGAGGAGCCGACCTTCTATCTGGTCCGGGTTGCCGACGGCGTCTTTCTGTTTGCCGCCAACAGCTCGGCCAATTTAGGAACGTTAAGAATGAGAATAGAGAATCTGCTGGTAAAATACCAGTAGTCTTTCAGAGGATACGTTATGGAGATAACGGGACGGATCGTCCGCCAAATATCGCTGATTTCTATGCTGGTTTTGATTGCCCCAATGATCCTGTTTCCGGACCGGTTGAGTACGGGACTGGTGAGGGCTTCACTGATCAACGTCGTCTATGAACTGGTCTATTACATCGCGGTGATCTTTTTCTTTTACCGCCGTGTCTCGCTTCTCAAGATCGTTCAGATGGCCAGCCTATGCCTGGTGTATCGACTGGCACTTGGCACCGTTTTTGGTTTGCTCATTGTGGCCATGTACTCTATAAACCTCATCATCTCTTTGACCCTCGGCCTGGCGAGCTATTTGCCGGCAATTCTGCTCCACATTGCGGCCACACCCTTTATTCTGAAGCCAATCGTCGCTCAATTGGTTCCATATACGAAACATAAACGCCAGCCGGTTGAGGAACCTGCACCCCATGAGGTTCCAGAGTATGGCCAGACGGCCGCAGCTGTTTCGGCGGAGCAGGCGATTATCAGACCGACCCCGGTGCCCGTCACTGAGCCAGAGGTTCATTTTTCCAGAGGGTCTCGTGTCGGTTCCCCTTCAGGTCCAGAGCACGCTGAGTCCAATGGATTTGACCGGGCGGTGCGGTATATCGGCGAGGACAACTCCGTGCAACTGGCGGTGGTAGTGGACGATGAAGGATTGCTGCTGGGACAATTCAGACGAGGGGAGATGGAGGCCGACGACTGGGCGCCCTTTTCGTTGCTCTTCTGTGATGCTAACAGGGACGCTCTCCAGCGCGCCGGGTGGGGATCACCGGAAAAAATTGATCTCTTAGTAAAAGATACAAGGATCATTGTCGCTCGCGAGGAGTCATGGTGTCTGATGGTCGTTGCCCAGCGTCATGCGGATGACTTCCTCAATATCAGAATTAATCAGGGACTTGAGATTATCAGAAAATATATTGCACGGCGGTACGGTCAAAAGCTGTCCGTGAACGCGGAGAAGATGTATGTATCAAGTGCTTAGTGAATTGAATAAGACCAGCGGCGTGACCGGTTCGATGGTGGTCGGCAATGACGGTATCGTTATCGCTGCCGATCTGGCAACCGGGTTTGATGGTGATGCTGTCGGGGCGCTGGCGGCTTCCATTACGTCCAATATACAAAAGTCGCTGGAGCGCCTTGAAACCCACCCGCTGAACCAGGTCACGATTGAGGCCGAAGAGGCCAAACTCTTCTTCAGCCATGCCGACATGGGGTTGCTGGTGGTCACGACCGAAAAGGATGTCAACATCGGGTTGGTGCGTCTGGAGATCAGAAACGCCATCAAGAAGCTGAAAGCCACCCACTGAGGAAAACCAGATAGCTCTGGGATAGTAAGTCATGGTGTCAATTAACTACTCTTCACGGGAAGTCTGCTGCAAAATCGTGTACTACGGCCCCGGACTGTCCGGCAAAACGACCAATCTGCAATATGTTCACTCAAAAGTACCGGCGAGCACCCGTGGGAAACTGATCTCGCTGGCAACTGAGTCTGACCGGACCCTGTATTTTGACTTCCTCCCCATCAACATTGGAGCCATCAACGGTTTTGCCGCAAAATTCCAATTGTATACAGTCCCCGGGCAGGTTTACTACAATGCCACCCGTAAGCTCGTTCTGCGGGGTGTTGACGGGATAGTGTTTGTCGCCGACAGTCAGCCGGATAAAATGGAAGAGAATATCGAGTCATTGGTCAACCTTGAGGAGAACCTCAAAGAGTATGGCTACGACATTAACGACGTGCCTCTGGTTATCCAGTACAACAAGCGGGATCTGCCGGGTGTGATGCCGGTCGAGCAATTGAACGCCAAGCTCAATCTACGAGACTGGCCATTTTTTGGAGCCTCGGCGACAATCGGCAACGGGGTGTTTGATACGCTCAAACTGATTATCAAACTGGTCCTGGACAAAGCGAAATCCAGCAGTGCTCCCAGACCCAGTCCGGCGGAGGTTGAGCGTCGCACTCCTGTGGCCGCATCAGCGCTTGCTGCCAACGGTGCTTCCGGGCCATCTGCTGCTTCCGAGTCGAGGCCGGAAAAACCGCTCCCGGTGACAGCTGCTTCCAGCGTGCCCCCGACCCCAGTTCCGGCAGAAGAGCCTGCGCCGACAGCCCCGCTCGAATCACCGCCAGTAGTAAGGACCCCTGAAGTCTCGCCTGCTGAGACGACCGACGTTGCCGCTTCGGAAAGGGGCGCTATGCCTGCTTCTTATCAATACCGGCCCTACCCCGGCAGTGAAAAAGAAGAAGATAGCCAAAGGAAAATTTCGCCGACAACATTCTCTCCCGTTCAGAGAGAGGAACCGGCTGAAGCATCAATAGGACAGAAACTAATAAAACCCAACAGCGCTGATAAAGAAGACCCGTCGGAAAGAGCGGGAACGCCCGTCATGGCGCCCGCTGTACGGCGGCGAAGCCGGAAAAAGAGGCGCGGCTTCTTTAAGCGCTTGTTTGGGATAAAGTAGATATCGCGGAGGCGAAAATGGCTAACGATAATTTCATCATTTATGAAGAAGAGATAACCCGGATAGAAGCGATCATATCGAGAATGCTCCAGAGCGCCGAGGCCAAGTGCGCCCTGTTGGTCGACAAAGACGGTCACCTGATTACCCGTCAGGGTTTCACGCATTCGCTTGATACCACCGCCCTGGCTGCGTTGCTGGCGGGCTCCTTCGCATCGACCAAAGAGATCGCCCGGCTGGTGGGCGAACCGGAGTTTTCCGTTTTGTTTCACCAGGGGAAAAAGGACCACATCCATATGTGTCTGATAGGTGAGCGATCTATTCTGGTGGTTATCTTTGACGATCGCACGACCATCGGCATGGTGCGGCTGTGTGCCAAAGAAACGGCCGCCGAGCTGACTAAGGTATTCGAAGAGATTAGCCAAAACTCCCAGGCCAAAGCAGCTTCCGCCGTTTCTGATGACTTCGCCAGTATGGCCCAGGACAAACTGGACGATATTTTTCAGGATTAGTCCAGCTGGAGAACATCAGCCGCAGCAAGATGCTTAAAGGTCATAAGCTCAGAGCGCGGTACGGATAGCAGACTATGTCTTCACAACTCGGGGCGATATTAGTCAACGCCGGTAAGATCACTCAGGAGCAAGCCGATAAAGCGCTTGCTTACTCCAAAGACAATAACGAAAAATATGAAAGCGCCCTGGTGAAAATCGGGGCGGTGGACTCCGAGGATGACATTGCCAAACTCATTGGCAAGCACCTGAAAATCGGCGCCCTCCGGCTGGATGATATCGAGTTGAATCCCGAGGTCGTCAAGCTGATACCGCTGGATATAGCCCGCAAGTTCAGAGTTATTGCTGTCTCGAAAATCAGCAAGACGCTACTGGTTGCGATCAGCGATCCCAACAACATTTACGTCCTCGACGCCGTCAAGTTTATCACCGGCTGTGTCGTCCAACCCGTGATCTCCCCGGAAACCGCTATCGAGAAGGCTATAGAGGCCTACTATGACGACAGCGGTGGGCTGTCAGAAATCGTCAGGGGGCTTGAAGAGGATTCGTACCTGGAAGTTGTCGAGGCCGAAGACTTTCCTACGGAATCGGATCTGCTCTCGGCCATCCAGGATAAGCCGCTGGTAAAACTGGTGGACTCAATTGTCAGCGACGCCATCCGGATGGGCGCCTCCGACATCCACCTTGAAATGTACGAAAAAAGGATACGAGTTCGCTATCGTGTTGACGGTGACCTGCGCGAAATGGCACCCCTGCCGTTTAAGTATCGGGCGGCTATCGTCTCTCGCGTGAAGATCATGGCTGACCTTAACATCTCCGAACGGCGTCTTCCTCAGGACGGTCGTATCAAGGTGAAAACAGGCGGGCGCACCATTGATCTGCGCGTGTCGGTGATGCCCACCATCTTCGGTGAGAAAGTCGTCATGCGAATTCTGGACCCGCTGGCGCTCATGGTTGATATGACCAAGCTTGGGTTCAGAGAGGAAGATTTAACAAAATTCGATAAGGCGATCCATTTTCCTTACGGTATTATCCTGGTTACCGGGCCCACCGGTTCGGGTAAAACGACTACCCTCTATTCGGCGTTGAAACAGTTGAACAGAGTCGACGTGAACATCATGACGGCTGAGGACCCGGTGGAGTTCAACTTTGACGGCATCAATCAGGTAGCCGTGCGCTCCGACATCGGGATGACGTTTGCCAGGGGGCTGCGGTCATTCCTGCGGCAGGACCCGGATATCATTATGGTGGGCGAGATTCGTGATACCGAGACGGCCGAGATAGCCATCCGAGCCGCTCTTACCGGTCACCTTGTCTTTTCGACTTTGCATACCAACGACGCGCCCTCGTCCATTAATCGTCTCATTGACATGGATATCCCCTATTACCTCGTCACCTCGGCTACCAGGCTGATCATGGCCCAGCGCATGGCGCGCAAGATTTGCCAGTCGTGTAAGGAAGAGGTGAATCTAACCCAACAGCAGGTGGAAAGCCTGAACGCCCCGAAAGAACTACTGCGAAACATCAGAGCCTTTCGAGGGGTGGGGTGCCGCGAATGCAACGATACCGGCAAGGCCGGCAGAACCGGCATCTTTGAAGTCATGCCGATCAGTCCGCAGATAGAGAAGCTGATCTTAGAAAAGGCGACCGACATCAGGATAAGAGAGGTGGCCATAGAAGAGGGGATGTTCAGCCTGCGCATGAGCGCCATTGAGAAGATGAAGCAGGGGCTGATTGATCTGGATGAGGTCTTTGCCGTCTCCTCCGCCTAACGCCTGTCATCGGCCAAACACACTCCATTGTCCTTCAATAGGTTACAATAGTCGGCCATTCGAAATTGGGTCAAGGTTTTGGCCTAAAAACCCGATACTATTACAAGATATTGGCCTATGCAAGCTGAGAATATTTGCCACCGTCGGGAGCTATAGATGTTCACACTGAGAGAACTGCTGGAACAGATGGTAAAAATGGATGCCTCCGATTTGCATCTTACGGTAGGAGCTCCTCCGGTCGTCAGGGTTGACGGAAAATTGCAGCGACTGAACTTCGACTTTCTCACCGGCGAACAGACTAAGAAGCTCTCCTACTCGATGCTCAACGAAAAACAGAAACTGAAATTCGAACAGAACTCGGAGCTGGATTTCTCGTTTGGTATCGAAAAGATGAGCCGTTTCCGTTGCAACTTGTTTATGCAGCGAGGAAATGTCGCGGTTGCGCTGCGCCAGATTCCATACGAAATCAGATCTTTCGAGGAGCTCGGTTTACCCAAGGTCGTCACCGACTTTGCCAAATTGCCGCGGGGACTGGTGCTGGTTACCGGGCCAACCGGATCGGGGAAATCGACTACGTTGGCGTCCATAATAGACAAGATCAACAGGGAACGACCGGTGCATATCATCACGGTAGAGGATCCGATCGAGTATCTGCATCGTCACCAGACAGCCCTGATCAACCAGCGCGAGGTGCACTCCGACACGAACTCGTTTGCGGCGGCTCTTAAGTATGCGCTGCGCGAAGACCCTGATGTGGTCCTCGTGGGTGAGATGCGCGACCTGGAAACAATTGATGCGGCCCTCTCCATTTCTGAGACGGGACATCTTACCTTTGCCACTCTGCACACCAACTCGGCGGCCGAATCGATCAACCGCATTGTGGACTCGTTCCCGACCAACCAGCAGGAGCAGATTCGCATCTCGTTGTCATTCTCACTGCAGGCGATTATATCTCAAACGCTCATTTCGAAGATTGGCGGCGGGAGGGTGCTGGCGCTGGAGGTCATGGTATGCACTCCGGCCATTCGCGCTCTCATTCGGGACGACAAGATACACCAGATGTATTCGATGCTACAATCAGGTCAAAAATACGGCATGAAAACGATGAACCAATCGCTGGCGGAACTGTATCTGGCGGGAAAGATTTCTCTCAACGACGGCATGAGCTACAGCCAAAATCCTCAGGAGCTGGGCGAAATCCTGTCACGCCAGAAGATGCCGGCCTTTTCATAACACATAGGTTGAGGAAGGATCAAGCTGATGCCAGTTTTTGAATACAAAGGCAAGACCCTCGCGGGGGCCGCTGTCCAGGGCAAGTTGAAAGCTAAAAGCAAGCAGGATGTGGAGCGGGTACTCAGGCAGAACCGCATCATGGTCAAGTCGATCTACAAAAAGGCTCCCGAAATCCAGATCAAAATCGGCACCGGCGTTAAGAAGATTGACGTCTCACGCTTCACGCGTCAGTTCGCCACCATGATCGGCGCCGGACTGCCGATGGTGCAGTGCCTGGAGATCCTTACCGTCCAGATGGAAAACAAGGAGCTGGCCAAGATCGTGGCGCAAGTCAAAGAGGCGGTACAGGGAGGCTCTACCCTTTCGGAAGCGATGGCGCGCCATCCCAAAATCTTTGACCCCCTGTACACCAACATGGTTGAAGCCGGCGAGATCGGCGGAGCCCTGGATGCCATCCTGGTGCGGCTGGCGGTGTACCGCGAAAAGGCGGACAAGCTTGTCCGCAAGGTCAAAGGCGCCATGATCTATCCGTCGGTTATCGTGGTCGTGGCCACGGCGGTGACTATTGCTATGCTGACGTTTATTGTGCCCGTCTTTGCCAACATGTTCGGTGGCCTCAACGCCGAACTTCCGATGCCGACCCAGGTGGTGCTGCAAATCTCGAATTTCCTCAAGGCGAATTTTCTCTACCTGTTCTTTGGCACTTTAGGTCTGCTGGGTATCTTTTTGTGGTGGAAACGGACGCCTGCTGGAGCCCTCATGACTGACAAGGCGCTGTTGGTGATGCCGGTGCTGGGGAACCTGGTGCGCAAGTCGGCTGTTGCTCGGTTCACCAGGACGTTGGGAACGCTGTTGGCCTCAGGCGTCTCCATCCTCGAGGCTCTTGAGATTACCGCCAAGACTGCTGGCAACCTGGTTATTGCCAACGCTATCAACAAGTCCGTATTGGCCATCGCCGAGGGTGAAACCATTACGGGGCCTTTGAAGGAGTCGGGAGTCTTTCCACCCATGGTGACGCAGATGATCTCGGTCGGTGAAAAGACCGGTGGACTCGACGAGATGCTCAACAAAATTGCCGACTTCTACGACGAAGAAGTCGATGACGCCGTCGCGGCGCTGACGTCGGTAATCGAGCCGATCATTATCGTGTTCATGGGTATTGTCATCGGGGGAATCCTGGTGGCTATGTACCTGCCGATGTTTGACATTATCGGCAAGATATAAGGCCCTTGGATGTGACGTCTGCGCAATAGGGAAACGTGAAATAACGGCTAACGGCGCCTTACAAACGCCGTTTCTTTTTGATGGAAAAAACAGAGCGCGCAAAACGACTCGGCTGGTTCATACACCTTCGGCTCGGCTCTTTTATCATTCTGTTTTCAGTCGTTGTCTTCTGGATGCGGTATCCGGAGTTTCTGCGCCTTTGGTTTATTCTCTATTCTGCTCTCACCCTGGTGTTGACCCTTCTGCTGGCGCTGGACCGACAACGGCGTCTGGCCAATGCAACAGCGACGGTCACGGCACTGCAATTCTTCTTTGAGATTGTCCTTGAATCGGGGATCGTTTACGCCACCGGCAACGTCAATTCCCCCTTTTCGGCTCTTTTTATCCTCACTATCGTCTCGGCCGCGCTGGCCTACCGTCTGGTGGGAACCCTTGTCATCGCTTCACTGGTGTCATTGGCTTACACCTTCATTATCTGGCTGGGGTTGAGCAGCGGCACCGACCCTGATCTCTCACTGAAGGCTCTTAGGACAATATTCGCCGCTCGAGACAGCGTTTTCTATGCTATCTTCCTCCATATCCTCATCTTCTATCTGATCGCGTTTATCTCCGGGTACCTGGCTGAACGCTTGAAAGACCAAAACAGACAACTGGCTGATACATCACGGGCGCTCAGACGGGCGAGGCTGGAAACCGACGACATCCTGCGCCACCTGAACTCCGGGCTGTTGACCATAGACGCCAAGGGGCGCATTATTTTTTTCAACCGGGCGGCGGAACGGATCCTCGGCTACCGGGAGGAACAAGTCAAAGGGATGTATTGCGAGGAAGTCTTCGCTGAGCGCATGCCCCATCTTGCCGGGAGACTGATGGAGGGGATTCGCCACGGTACCGCCCACCCGCGAAAGGAAATTGAGATCACTAACGGCGACTCCGTTATAATTCCGCTCGGCGTTTCAACGTCCGTTCTGACCGAAGAGAATCAGTCGCTGCGCGGTGTGATAGCTATCTTCTCCGATTTGACCGAGGCCAAACAGCTGGAAGGGAAAGTTCGCGCCGCCGACCGGCTGGCCGCGGTCGGCGAGCTGTCGGCCTCGATTGCCCATGAAATACGCAACCCGCTGGCCTCGATTTCGGGATCAGTGGAAGTGTTGAAAAGTGAGGTTCCGGTCTCCGGCGACAACGCCAGGCTTATGGAGTTGATTGTCAAGGAGTCGCACCGCCTCAGCCGGATTCTCAGTGAGTTCTTGCAGTATGCCCGGATTGACCGTCCGGCCTTCACCAAGGTTGAGCTGTGCCACATTATCAATGAAGTCTTACAGATTCTCCATCATCATGAGTCGTTCACGCCGAATATTCGAATTAATTTTGAGGCGGATGAGTCTATTGTGTACGTCATTGGAAGCGAGGACTTGATAAAGCAGCTCCTTTTGAATCTCGCCGTCAATGCCTGCGAATCTTTTGAGGGGAACGTGGGTAAGCTTACCTTCAGACTTGCGGCCGACAGCGCCTTCGAGATCGTCGAATTGTACGTTAAGGACAATGGCCCGGGTATCGCCGAAAAAGACCTCAAGAAAATATACCAGCCGTTTTACTCGACAAAGAAGCACGGTAGCGGGCTGGGGTTGTCGATCGTACACCGGATATGCTCAGCCCTTAAGCTTAACATAAGCGTCGATTCTCGGCTTGGAGAAGGGACCACGTTTTTGATTGAGTTCAAAGGGTATCGCCTGGGAGCGTCTGAGCCGATCCGTTCCTCTATTACACAGACAGTCAAGTAGTAGGAAACCCACCGCCTTTCAAAGACCCGGCCCGCGATGGGCAAGCGGTTGTGTAAACACCCTGTCCACGTTCTCCCGGTGGCGATCCGGGTCAGCAAAGCGTCAAAGAAGTTCAAACTTGACACCATCTGTCGCGTTCAATATCCTGACGTAAGTTCGGAAGGGTAAGGTTATGAAAAAGGTCATCTTAGCGCTTGTTTTCCTGGCCCTGGTTGTGGCTGTGAGCTACTACAGGGCTGTGACGCAGAAGGAGCGAACACAGGCCGCCTACGAACGCGGAAAAGAAGAAAGCACCCATCAAGTTGAGGAATACGCTGAGAGATTTGATTCGCTGGCGTATTCCGTTAGGCGACAAGAACTTGAGGCAGCAGAATCACTGTGGCAGAGGGAGCTTGCCTATCGCTGGGTATACGACTCGCTGGCCAGGATTGTCAGCCTTGAAAAAAGCGAGGTAGATTCGCTGAAAATGAATTCTGAGCCGGCTCAGTCCGACAAAGAAAAGACAGAGTCTGGAATTGACTCGACTAAAGGAAACAGTCTCTTAAGACATAAACAGATATTGAGCTACTACAAAAAGCGCTACCGTGCTCTTCCCAAGGACCTGTCACCGTATGAAAAGAGAGTCGCTCTGGCGGAAATCAGGGACGAGACGTCTCAGAAGTTCTCGATTCCACTGTCGGAGTTAGATGAAATCAGAACAGACAACGAGTTAGACTATTAGATACATCACCCACAATGACTCCCCGCAGAGAATCTGAATTTGCTGAGGTGCTGGTTGACAAGCTTTTTCTTGAATCATTTGCCAACGAGCAATCGGCTTACCATACCAACAACCGCGAAAACCAACTCAGTACCGTTTCAGACAAGCTTCGTAGCCTCTTGAAATGGCACATAAATCACTCTCTATCTCCTCGTCAGAAACAGGTGATCAAATACTACCTGTCCGGTAAAAAGGAGAGAGAAATAGCAAAGATTCTCGGCATCAAGCAGCAAGTTGTCAACATCTATAAGCATCGAGCAATCAAGAAGTTGAACAAGGTGCTGGCTACATAAGTGTATGTCAAGAGGCTATTATATGAGGGGATAAGTGTCAGCTATTTACTCGCTGCCGTCTCACGCATAGACAAGGTAGCTCAAAAAAGCACCTGAAGGAGGTGATATCTCACTGATCGGAACGCCTCTGTTCCCTCAACGGTCTCACGTAATTCTGGTACTGACTTCGTAGGTGTTGGGGGGAACTGGAAATGAGGAGTAGTCTCATGCCAAAGAGAGGATCCAGAAGAAAGTTCGCTCTTAAGGGAGAGAAGGAGTGCTGGCATCCGTATAGTCTGCAAGCGCTTAGCACCAGAAGGTTCACGGTGGTAGTCGGGAGAATTCTGACAGGGAGATATGAGCTGATTCCGCCAAGAGCTGATAGGCGAATTCAGCATAGCCACTCCGCTTGAATAGCGAGATAGTACTGTTCCGAGAAGAGATATTCCAAGAGCGAACTAACCGACCGGACGGGACTCACAACTCAGTGAGTCCCGTTTTATTTTCTGCACAGGGGGATTATGGACAGGTCGTGCCACCAGAGGGCATTACTCCGGTCGTCGGAGTCTCGTGCAAAGTGATCGGCAACTTCTAAGAGGGGACGAACAAGTCCATAACGTGGTAACTTTGAGCCTTCTCGTACAATGCTCTTGACACTCACCCGTTAAGTGGCTTTTTTGGCATCCTGATGGCTGATCAGATATCCCTGTCAAACGCCCGGGAGTTTGCCTTCCCGATGACTCGGACCTCAGAATTCGACGGGCAGTTTGTAAAGGCTAGCCCGGCTAAAATCTGGAGAACCCGGCTGGATTTCTGCAAACGTTTTACTTGCTCAGCGGGTATAAGGCAAAAATTGAGGAGAACAGATCAGGTTCATGATTATCAGGCAGACTTTGACCATACTGGCGCTGGCCGCGATTCTCGGTTTAGGGCTTAACCTTTTTACGCCGAACAGAATCGCCTATATCGGCCAATATCGTACTTTATCCACCGGTAACGACCCAATTGTACCGCCCAATGCCGCTCCGGGAGACCCCCCCTTCATTGCGGTTGATCTCGCCGAGCTTGAGTTCAATTCCGGCAGCGTTATCTTTGTCGATACCCGCGTGCCGGAAGATTTTGAGTGCGGTACGATTTTTGGCTCTATCAACATTCCTTTTGATTATCTCCCCGACGAGGGGCTGGAAAAGTACCTTGATTCCGCTCTTGGCGGCGTTGCCAGGGATCGTATGATTATCACTTACTGTTCCGGGGAGGAGTGTGACCTGTCGCTCCATCTGGCGCGCAATCTTCAGGCGTTAGGGTATACCAGAGTTTCAATATTCTTTGGCGGGTCCAGGGAATGGGAAAAGCATGGGCTGCCGATCGAAAGGAAACACGCGTGCGACGAGTGATTGATAACGATTTGCTGACAGTGATTGTCCGAGTGGCTGTCGGAGCGACATTTATCATTGCCTCGGTATACAAGATACGAGATCCAGGCGCCTTTGCCAAGTCTATCTGGTTTTATCACCTCGTTCCCGGGGACCTGATAAACCTCATGGCATTGATTCTCCCATGGATCGAGCTGTTGTGTGGTCTGGCGCTGATCCTGGGCCTGTTCTATCACGGCGCTGTTGTCCTGGTAAATGTTATGATGGTCACGTTTATTTTCGCGTTGAGCATCGCGATAGCCAGGGGGATCGATATTGACTGTGGGTGTTTCAAAGCCGGTCAGGCTGCTACCAGAGCAGCCTGGGAAGCCCTGGTATTTGATTTGGTCTTGATTCTTTTTACGTTACAATTGTTGTTCAGCCGTTCGAAGCAGTGGTTGCTCTCCTCGTCCTGACGACTATTGAAAAGCCCTGGGTATATCATTGCAAGTCCGCCTTAGCCGGACGATGAAGCAACCTTCGGTAGGGCAGGTATCGCAGAGACCTGCCGTGTGCAACGCTACACTAACTGGTTTTCTCCGTTAAAGCAGACATCATTGCCTTGTGAAGATGACCGTTGGTGGCTAAGACGTCGGGAGCAAATATGGAATATCTCTTGCCGTTAATTCGTGAGACCGCGCCGCCGGCCTCTTCGACAATGAGCTTGGCCGCCGCTGTGTCCCAGGGTTGTAGATAAAACTCCCAGAAACCATCCAGCCGCTCACAGGCCAGCCAGCAAAGATCAATTGCCGCCGAGCTGGTGCGCGTCTGGTGGTAATATGACGGCGACAACTTCAGCGGATGGGCAAACAGCTCTCCGCGCAGGTCGTACTCAATGTGGCGCGACGCCCAGATGATAGTCCGCCGCACAAAAAACCGAAAGAGACCTGCCAGAATCGCCAGACTGATAATTAATAAATCCAAGCGTAGAATCTGCCTGGATGATCCGCCTTTTTCAAGCAGGTCGAAGATAAGCTTGGTGATATACGGTATCGTTAGCGCCAGGAGATTCGTCAGTATAATGGCGACGCCGCCGAGTGCCAGGTAGGGCCGGCACCTCTTGAGATACCTGATCACTGTGGAGAAACGATAGGGCTTATGGCCATCCGGTGTGGCGCTTGTTGCCATTTAACTGTGTGTCTCGAATCACGAAGGTACAGGTTTGGGGTAATATAACAACTGGTGCGGCTAATAGTTCAAAATGTTTGCCAGCAGGTGGATGGCGTCGATGTTCAGTTCGGAAATCATTTTCAGCAGAGGAAAGCCGCAGTAGATAATCTGCCCTTCCCCGAGCCGCGAGACTGACAGAAGGGTCCCCCCGGACGGACAGACATACATCTTTTCAGTCGGAGAAACCACCGCCGAGGTCACCTCGCGTTTTTTGTTAAAGAAGGACAAAAGATTGCTTTCAGAAATGTCGTAGGGCTTGCTCAGTATACGAGCTTCAGGAATGGCGTTGTTGATTTCGGTTCTGTCAACCAGTTCTGTTATCGGCACCAGCGAGACCGGCAGAGCGCCTTGCGGCCAATCATCCGGCTGTCCCATAACGACAATCGAACCGCCATGACGCAGGTAGTCCTCAAACCGATCTTTGACCTTTCTGAAGGACGGATAATGCCGAAACGAACCGGAGCCAATAACAATCACGTTGTACGCATCAAGGTCGGCAGTCATCAGGGCGCGGTCGGTCAGAGGTTGGAAGCCGGCGTCCGTCATGCGCAGTATATCCTCCAGCATCCCCGAGCTATCCGGCATAAAACCGACTTTGAGTGTGTCGGCAACGTGACAGGCTGCGATACGGACCTGCGCCGTGTCTGTCGTTACCACTTTGCCGTCGGCAGTTAGCGTAAGAAAAAGGGGCTGGATTCCCAGCTCAAACAGATTTGATACCGAAAAGGGAATGCGGACAGTCTCGTGGATAGCTCCCTTGTCAAGTTGAATCTCCTGACGGTAGGCGCCGGCAAAGAGGCCGCGCGGCGTTTTAAGGTCAAGGTGAACTGTCCCTGAATAGCGCTGGGGCTTGGAAATAACCACCCTCAGAGTCATCGATGAGACAACCCGGTCGACCTCGAGCTTGGCAAACGGCGAGACAAAGAAGTAATCCGGTTCAAACCTGACCTGCAGCTCCGGCGCTTCCCAGATGGGAAGACTGTTGGAGAAAACCAGCGGCACCTGGCCATAGGCAATCTCCGCCGTGAAAAGAAGCGACTCCGGCTGTTCCGCCTCCAGGTGCGATCGGTCTACGTCAATGAGATATTCTCTGACGTAGGATTGATGCGGCATGATCGTTCTGGGGACCGAATCAAGAACGACCGCGGATGTATCCCAGTAGGGATGGAAGCGAACGGCGGAAAACTCGATTTCCTTTGGCCCATTAGCGGAAAGAGATACCATGAATTTCAGCTTGGGGCCATGAGGCGAGTCACGAAGAAATACTTTCCCCTGCCACGTCAGTCCGACGGCTTCAAGAGCCGCCTTTTCAGCTTTCTCCGAGAGGTCCTGCAGGTAGGTTCTGAAATCCACCAGCGACTCCAGAACTTCGCCAAAGTCGGTGTGTCCGGTTAGGTTACGTAATCGCCGATAGCCCTTGACAATCAAATCAACCTTGGTCCTGCCGACGGCGAGCTGAGAGGCCTTAAACGATGAAATAAATTGTTGAGTATGTTTCAAAAGAGTCTGCTTTTTGGGGCCTTCGTCGAGGCGCTGCCGTAGAATTTCGGCAAGTCGCATTTTGCTTATCCCGGAGAGAAAATTAGCTCCCGGCGATTCTTGCGGGAGGTTGCTTTTGATCAGTCTATAACTGAGCAGTCTGCTCGCCGTCAGGTTCTGCACTTCATACCAGGGAAACAGTGTCGGGATTTCGCTTTCCATCCGCTCCCGATACAGGTTGAGTAGTTCATTCCCGTTGAGCACCACCCTGTCAGACAGATCGGAGGCGTCTTCGGTCGCTTCCTTCCTCTCGTAAATCTTTAGAATGTTAAACAGGCGGTCAGAGGTCGGTATCGAAGTAGCAATGTATTTGCTGATGGCGTTTAACAGCTTTCCGCGAGGGGCATCATCTAAAAGGACAATGTCGGGACGACGCTCCTGACACACCTCGGCCACAAGAGAGTCAATCCAGACCGGATCGCTGTCGGGAAGGTAATACTCGTGTAAGAAAATCTCTTTGTTTGTAATTTCGTGAAGACGCCGCCCGAAAACTTCCCTGGGTTTAACCGACAGCAGATCAACACGACAGCCGAGATTATCGTTGAGATAATAAAGAGTGGACCAATCAATAGATTCGGGGTCGTCAAACAGGTACAACACGCGAACGTCGCAGAGGCTGTACACCGCCATGTCCGACCCGAGCGCCGCAACGGATAGACACAGTAGCAACATTGCTATGCCCCCAATGCAACGCAGTCGGAGCGTTCTTCTGAGCAGATGAGGGATGAATCCCGCCATAGACAATAATATATCGGAGTTTTTTATTGCATGTCAAACGTGAAATCGTGTCTTATCGCCACGGGGTGTGGAGAGGTGGCAGGGGATTGAAACCTCAAATTTCTGTCTTTGTGGACGGAGCGAAGCAGTCTCGCCTTCATTCCCATGGACGGTGGACGGGGACGTCCGCCGTGCACGGATGACGCTCAAGGGATTTCCCAACAGTATCTCAGATGACCTGGTTTTCCCGTAGTTTGTTAAACAGTTTATCAGCGATCTCTTCGGCTGTCTCGCCGCTTATAGTTTCTCCTTTCGGACGCGGCGGTGGGGGAGATACTTGGACCGTTTTTGTGCCCGAGTTGGCGCCGATGCCGGTAGCGTCCAGACCGAGATCAGCCGTGGACCACTTAGTGATCGTTTTTTTCTTGGCCGCCATCTTACCCTTCAGCGAGGGGAGACGGGGTTCGTTGATCTCCTTCACAACCGAAAGCACCGCCGGCAACGTCAGCTCGACGACATCGTAGCCTTCCTCGGTGGAGCGGTAGACGGTAGCCTTGCCACCGTCAACAGCTTCAATCTTCTTGACGAACATTGCCTGCGGCAGGTCAAGATTGGCAGCTACCGCTCCCGGAACCTGCGCCGAGTCGGAGTCGATCGCTTGTTTACCGGCCATGATGAGATCATATGAGCCCAGTTTCTTCAGCCCGGCAGCCAGGATTTTCGCGATTGCCTGTGGATCGGAGCTGATGAACATCTCATCGCTCAGCAGATACGCTTCGTCGACGCCAAGAGCGAGGCAATCCCGAAGAGCCGACTCGGTACGGTCTGTTCCAACCGACATTACTATGGACTTACCTCCCAGCTTCTCTTTCAGCCGCAGGGATTCCTCAACCGCATATTCATCAAGCGGGTTCAGCGTTCCAGGCCCTTGAGGGAGGACCACCTCGTTGGCGGCTTCATTGACCTTTATCAGGGCAATTTCCGGAACCTGCTTTACCAAGACAACCACATCCATCGTCTCACCTGTCGTAATATACCTTTTTATTAAACATTAACCTTTTAATATCATCAGTGAGAACCAATAAGTCAAGCACCCCTGGTACATCGATTCCGGATCTCTCAGAACCAAAAAGCCCGCCTTGTGGCGGGCTTTTGGCATAGCTGTAACCAAGAAGCTATTTCCTCTTAGTCGTTCTCCTCTTGGCCGGAGTCCGCTTCCTTGCCGTGGTCTTCTTTCTGGCGGTAAGCTTCCTTGCCGGTTTTCTTCTGGTTGCAGTTTTGCGCACGGCAACCTTTCTTCTTGCTGTGGTTTTCTTAACGGCAGCTTTTTTCCGCTTCCGCTTTTTCAAACCAAGGGTGCGCGCCTTTGCTTTCACCGAGGAGACGGACCGGCGGAGAGTTTTGGCAATTTGTGTCGTCGTTTGTGTCTTGTAAGCCGTTTTTAGTGTGGCCGTTTCGACAGTCGTCCAGGCCTTGGCGCCCTTACGCACTCTCGGCTTCTTTGCTGGTTTTCTCCGTGTCGTTTTCCTTTTGGCACTACGCATTGTTCAACACTCCTGTAAGAAGGGTTAATGGTTACATGCTAATCAAGTTTCCTTTGTTCTTGACCTATACGCCACAGATGCATCATCCATCTTATCTTTGCATCGACACACAGTAAGGATGTTTTAGGATTCCTGTCAATAAAAAAAACGGCGTGAAACCATAAATAATTAATTGATAATAACCAGTTGCATGCATCCATCGTCGCTAATACGTGTCGGGCAAGAAAGAGCCGACGACAGACACCACGCACACGTTAAATCTTCTCTCTTATTAGTTGGGTTGATTGCCGGATGGCATAGATCCGCTGTCGAAAAGAGCGGTGGCAGGATTATTCAGGGAGATTTATATAACGCTCAAGTGCCACGGCAGCAGCTTTTTGTTCGGCTTCCTTCTTGCTCAAGCCGGAGCCGGTCCCAAACTTGGCGCCGCCGATATACACCTCGACACAAAACACCTTTTCATGGTCAGGTCCCTCTTCCGATACAACGTCGTAACGGGGAAGTCCATCCCCGCGTCCTTGAATCAGCTCAAGCAGCTCGCCCTTGAAGTTTCGCCGCGAGGCGTCCGAAATAATCTCCTCCCGATGAGCATAGATGAGCCGCAGCACCAGATCGCGCGCGGCATCCAAGCCACCATCGAGGAAAACGGCGCCGATAACCGATTCAAAGGCGTCAGCAATAATTGAAGGACGGTCGCGTCCTCCTGACCGTTCCTCTTCTGGCGCCAGACGCACATAATAGTTGAGTTTCATATTCTGACCAATGTCGGCCAGCGTCGACTCGTTAACCAGCAGCGCTTTGGTCTGAGTGAGTTGCCCCTCCTGCATCTCAGGGTGATCACGATAAAGCTGTTCTGCAATCAGCAATCCCAGAACGGAGTCGCCCAGAAACTCAAGGCGTTCGTTGCACGGTTCATCGGTGCCCCTGGAATGGGAATAAGATCGGTGAGTCAAACTCGCCCTCAGGAGCGACTCATCACGAAACTGATATCCGATGAGCTTTTGAAATTTTTGCAGAGATCTCTCCTCGCCACGCTGTAGCGAAGGGGCGAAGAGACGTTTGAGTGTGTCTCGAAAGCTCATTTACGGCGTGCCGTCCAACTTCCCGACCATCAGCGACACATTGTGACCGCCGAATCCGAACGAATTGGACAGCGCGTAGCTGATCTTGCATTCCTTCTTTCCGGACGCAACGTAGTCCAGATCGCAGGCCGGGTCAGGATAATCAAGATTGATGGTGGGATGCACAAGCTGCTGCTCAATCGATTTCAAGCAGACGGCCAACTCCAGAGCTCCCGAGGCGCCAAGCAAGTGACCGACCATAGATTTGGTGGAGTTGCAGGGAATCTCATGAGCGCGCTCACCGAGCACATCCTTAATGGCCTTGGTTTCGGCGATGTCGCCCAGGTAAGTGGCCGTGCCGTGAGTGTTGATATAGTCAACCTGCTCAGGCGAGATGCCGGCGTCCTGCAAGCACAGTTTCATGGCTCGGCGGGCGCCGTAACCCTCGGGATGGGGAGCAGTCACATGGTACGCATCGGCTGACATACCGGAACCGAGGATCTCGCCGTATATCCTGGCGTTGCGAGCTTTGGCATGTTCATACGATTCAATAACCAGGATCGCCGCCCCTTCACCCATCACAAAGCCATCCCGCTCTTTGTCAAAGGGACGCGAAGCTCTTTCAGGTTCGTCATTGCGCGTTGACAGCGCTTTGGCCTGGCAGAAACCGGCCAGAGAGGTTGGGGTTATGGTGGCTTCCGACCCTCCGGCAAGCATTACATCCGCCTCCCCGCGCTGGATAACCCGATAGGCGTCGGAGATGGCGTTGGCTGACGAAGCACATGCCGACACGGTGGCATAGTTGGGACCCCTGAATCCGTACCGAATCGAGACTAGACCGGCGCACATATCAATGATCATCATGGGGATGAAAAAGGGCGATACCCGCCCCGGTCCGGAGCGCAAAAGCTGTCCGTGCTGCTTTTCGAACGTTGAGATACCACCGATCCCGGAGCCTATAACGACACCGCAGCGGTCAGGATCGACTGCCTTAAGGTCCAACCCGGAATCTCTTAGTGCCTCTTCGCTGGCGGCGATGGCGTACTGCTCGGCAATGTCCATGCGGCGCAGCTCTTTTTTGTCGATATACAACGAGCCGTCGAAATCTTTGACCTCACCGGCAATCTTTGTGGGATATTCACTGACGTCGAATTTCGTGATCGTCCCGATGCCCGATTTGCCTGCCAGCAGGTCCTCCCACAACTCATCAAACGAGTTGCCCAAGGGTGACAAAGCTCCCATCCCGGTGACAACGCTCCGCATCTTTGTCCTCTCAGTGCCTGCCCTTCCTGACCGCCAAGGGGGCTACTTCACTTTCTCAGAATGCTCCTTGACGTAATCGATGGCATCAGCTACGGCGAGGATTTTCTCAGCGTCCTCGTCGGGGATCTCAATGGAGAACTCCTCTTCAAGGGCCATGACCAGTTCCACCGTATCCAGCGAGTCGGCTCCCAGGTCCTCAACGAACTTGGCCCGATCAGTTACCTGGCCGGCTTCGACCCCCAATTGTTCGACTATGATTTCTTTTACTCTCACCTCAACAGACATTGTACGGTTCCTCTATGTTTCAACTTCCTTTGTTTACGACATTGACAGGCCGCCGTCGACCGCCAGCACCTGGCCGGTGATGTACGAGGCCTCATCAGAGGCAAGAAACAGCACCGCCGCGGCAACATCCTGCGGGGAGCCGGGTCGCTTGAGAAACATCCGCTCCAGAAACTGCTGCTTGGCAGCCTCAGGCAGTGCTTCGGTCATCTCGGTAGCGATGAACCCGGGCGCTACCGCGTTTACCGTGACGCCGCGCGAGGCCAGCTCCTTGGCGCTGGACTTTGTCAATCCTATCAGCCCGGCTTTGGAAGCAGCGTAATTGGCCTGACCGGCATTGCCCTTTAAACCGACCACCGAACTGATATTCACAATGCGTCCGTAACGTTGTTTCATCATTATCCTGGCAGCCGCTTTGGTAACAAGAAAGGCTCCCTTGAGATTTATGTCAAGCACCATGTCCCAGTCTTTTTCCGCCATGCGAATCATGATTGAATCGCGGGTTATACCGGCGTTGTTGACGACAATGTCAACACGGCCGAAGCGCTCCACCGTTTTCTCAAAAAGCCTATCTATGTCGGCTGCCTTGGCTACATCGGCTTTGAACCCAACGGTCGTGCCGCCAATTTTACCGACAGCTCTTTCCATCGTTTCCTCGTCAAGGTCACTGATGACGACATTTGCATTTAGCCTGGCAAACTGCTCGGCGATTACACGACCGATACCCCGGGCTGAACCGGTAATGATAACGGTCTTGTCAGCAAAATCCATTTTCATCACCAGTCTTCAGACGGCAACGGCCTCAAAGGCTTCGACGTCGGCCATAGTGTCAAGATAAAGCGAATTTTCCGGGCGCATATCCCGTTTGGCCAGAGCAGACAACACCCTGCCGGGGCCTATTTCTATGATTGTTTTCACACCGTTTTGAACGAGGCAATCCATTGTCTGCGCCCACTTGACCGGAGCCGTTAGCTGCTGTACCAGCAAGCTTCGAATTTCATCGGGGTCGACAACCGGCTCGGCGGTCACATTGGCGACTACCGGTTGAGACGGTTTGTTGAATGGCACGTCGGTCAGATACAGTTCCAGCCCGGCCCTGGCTGATTCCATCAATGGCGAATGGAAAGCGCCGCCGACTTCAAGCATCATAGCTTTCTTAGCCCCAGCCTCACGTGCCAGTGAGACCGCTTCCTTAACGGCATCCGGCTCACCGGAAATGACAATTTGCCTCCCGGAATTAAAGTTGGCCGGAACGACCACCCCCGATGAAGATGCGACCGCGCATATTTCCTCGACCTTCTCTCCGTCAAGGCCAAGAATAGCAGCCATGGAGGACGGGTTTTTTTGACAGGCTTCTTCCATCAAGGCGGCTCGTTTGACTACGGCCTTGATAGCGTTTTCGAACGATAAAGCGCCGGAAACGGCCAGAGCGCCATATTCGCCGAGCGAATGCCCGGCGGTATAACCGAAGGCAGGCAGACGGTCGCGCAACAGGGTCAGGATTGCCAGAGAATGTAAAAGGATCGCCGGTTGCGTGAACCGTGTTCTCTTCAGCTCCTCCGGCGGTCCTTCAAATGAGAGCCGCGCGATGTCAACTCCTATTTCATCCGAAGCAAGCTCATAGAGGGCTCTTACCTCAGGTGACACCTCGTAGAGGTCGCTGGCCATTCCCACGTATTGAGAGCCTTGCCCCGGGAAAAACAGCGCCGTCTTGCTCATATTTTCTACCATTTCACTAATGCCGCACCCCAGATTAAGCCACCGCCGAAAGCGACCATTACTACGTAGTCCCCCGGCTTTATTCTGCCCTGGCGGTTTGCTTCGTCAAGGGCCAACGGGACCGACGCCGCCGAAGTATTGCCGTACTTCTCTATATTCAAAAAGACCCTGTCCATCCCGACATGCAAACGTTTTGCCAAGGCTTCAATTATTCGTATGTTCGCCTGATGGGGAACCACTAGTGAGATGTCAGACGGCTGCAGACCGGCATCGGCAACAACCTTCAAGGCGGCCTTTGACATCTCGCGAACAGCCACCTTGAAGACATCTGAACCGTTCATTATTATTTTGTCAGTGCCGTCATAAACAAAATCCGGAGTGTAAGGGTTTACCGTTCCACCGGTGCGACTCCAGAGCAATGGCCGCAGGCGGCCGTCTGATTTGAGAAATGTGGATACCACGCCACGGCCGTTATCATCAGGGGCCAAAAGCGCGGCGCCGGCGGCATCGCCAAACAACACACAGGTATTGCGGTCTTTGTAGTTTGTAAAAGCCGTTAACTTTTCCACGCCTACCGCCAGTACCCTTTTATAAACACCGGTTTCAATAAAAGAGGCGCCAATTGCCAGGCCGTTGATAAAACCGGCACAGGCTGCCGCGACGTCAAACGCGACCGCATTATTCAAGCCCATCTTTTCCTGGACTACACAGGCGGTCGAGGGGAGGCGATAATCCGGCGTGACGGTTCCCACGATCAGGAGTTCAACTTCGTCGGTTCCGCACTGTGCCATCTCCAGCGCGTTGCGGCAGGCCTCGACAGTCATATCCGATCCGTGCATGGTGTCATCAGCAATCCGCCTCTCCCGGATGCCGGTCCGAGAGACAATCCACTCGTCGGAGGTGTCGACTATCTTCTCAAAATCAGCGTTGGTCATCCGACGCGGCGGCGTATAAGACCCCGTGCCGATTATCCTGGCTTTTATTTTTTGACTCACTATTGCGTCCGAAGTGATTGGTTATTAGCTCATCGTGGATGCGCTCTTCAATTTGTTTTGACGCCATCCCATGGGCTGCGGTGACGGCATTGCAAATGGCCCGGGCGTTGGACGACCCATGGCAGATCATAACGACACCATTCACGCCCAGCAGCGGGACCCCTCCGATTTCAGCGTAGTCAAACCGGCTTTTCATTCTTTTGAGAAACGGCAAAAGCAGCGCCGCGCCGACACGTGAAAAGATATTGGTCTGAATCTGACGCCGCATGGAACTGACCAGCATCGGTTTAATTGACTCGGCAAACTTCAGCAGGATGTTGCCGGTGAAACCGTCGGTTACGGCCACGTCGATAGTGCCCGAGAGAATGTCACGTCCTTCAATGTTGCCCACAAAGTTGATGTTCGAAGCCTCCAGAAGCTTGCGGGCGCCAAAGATCAACTCGTTCCCCTTGCTTCGTTCTTCGCCGATAGACACCAGCCCCACCCGGGGCGAATCCAGATCGTAGATTACCGACGAATAGACCGATCCCATGACGGCAAACTGGGAAAGGTGATGCGGTTTGCAATCGGAATTGGCGCCCACGTCAAGGACTACCGTCGGTCTGCCGGTTGACGTTGGAAAGACGCTGGTGATAGCCGGCCGGTCCACCCCTTCGATACGCCCGAGGGTGAACAGCGAAGTTGCCATAACTGCGCCCGTGTTCCCGGGCGACACGAAAGCGCCGGCCTGTTTATTCTTTACCAGTTGCAATCCGACGGCAATGGAGCTGTCGCGCATGCGAACGCCGTCGGTAGCTGATATGTGCATCGGTACTTCGCGGGCGGCATGCTGGATAGAAATGTTTGATGGCAGCTCCGGAGTGTTGGCGAGGTTTCTTTCCAGCACCTCTTTTCGGCCGATAAAGATAAGGTGGATAGAATCACCCAGCTTTCGAGCGGCGTCGATGCCACCCTGAATGATCTGCTCCTGTCCGTCGTCAGCCCCCATGACATCCAGAACCATCGTGTTTTTTTTGTCAACCGCCATGGCACCAAGAATTACTGTCGATTTACACTCCTGCGAAAGTTACGAAATCATGTCTCCGTCGGCGTGATAATCTGACGGCCGTTATAGTAGCCGCAGTGAGTGCAGATATGATGCGGCAGCCTCGGCTCGTGGCAGTGGGGACACTCGATTACGTTCGGCGCTGAGATTTTCCAGTGGGTGCGGCGCTTTCGTCCTCTGGTTCGTGAGTGTCGTCTTTTAGGAAGTGGCATCTCTTGTACCTCTACGTTCTTTCTTTACTCTTTTAGAAGCCTCTTGAGGCCTTCCCAGCGGGGATCAATCTTCTCGGCATTGCAACTGCAACTTTGCTCATTTAGGTTGACCCCGCAGGTCGGGCACAGACCGCGGCAGTCCTCGGCACACAACGGCTTCATCCCCACGGCGAGAATGATCGTTTGCCGGACAATGTCCGTAAGGTCGGCCTGCAAATCAGAACCTCTAAAAAACACATAATCCTCGTCATCAAGTCCCTTGTTGAAGCGGTCAGCATACAGACTCTCACAACAGACAATGAAGTCGGTTTTGTTCCCCACCTGGGTGTCAAACTCCTTCAAACAGCGGGAACACTCCAGCCGGACCGTCGCCTCTACCTGACCCTGGCAGAAGTACTCTTCCCCGGATTTTTGAATATCCAGCTCGACCGTGACCTTGCTTACCCCGCGCAACCCGTCATAATCCGGCGCTATTCTGCTCGGATCACCTTCCAGAAACAGATGAGCGGGGAAGTTGTCAATCTCCCGCAAGTCTAATATCATAGCGTCCGATAGTAACAAAAGCGGCAAGGAAAGTCAAGGATAAAACCTCCCCCTAATTCTTTGAGATGCAGATGGTTATAAAAACTGGCTCTCCGGGTAACTGTAGGGCAGAACCCAAAGCGGTTCTGCCTATTGAAATCTTTGTTTACTAATGAGTCTCCTTATAAATCTTTATCCGGTTGGCCGCCCGTTCCACTGCTGCCCGAACGGAGGGAAGGTCAATATCGGTTTCACCCTCTCCGGCGGAGATCAACCGGTTTTTCTCCCTCTCATAGGCGGCCTGGGCGCGCTCAATGTCGATTTCATCGGCGCTCTCGACGGCGTCTGCCAGTAGAGTCGCTTTATTATTGGATACCTCAAGGAATCCGCCCGATACTGCCAGGATGTTTATCTTATCCTCGGCGTCACGAAACTGAATCTTTCCCGGTATCAGAGCGGTAATCAAGGGGGCGTGGTGAGACAGAATACCTAAGTATCCTTCGGTTCCCGGAACCATGAGGGAATTGATCTCAGCCTCGTAAAACACCTTCTCCGGGGTGACTATCGACAACAGAAACATGGTCTGCTACTTCTTTGATTTCTCGTATCGGTCAACCACATCATCGATAGTGCCTGTCATGAAGAACATCTGCTCCGGGATGTGGTCAAGTTCGCCGGAGATGATCATGTCAAATCCCTTCACTGTGTCCTCTACCTTGACATAGACGCCGGAATGACCGGTAAAGGCCTCCGCGACAAAGAACGGCTGCGACAGGAAACGCTGGATTTTGCGCGCCCTCTGCACGATCAGTTTGTCTTCTTCAGACAGCTCGTCAATACCCAGGATGGCGATAATGTCCTGCAAGTTTTTGTAGCGCTGAAGAATTTTCTGGCATTCACGAGCCACGCGGTAGTGATCCTCACCGACGATAGCCGGGTCAAGAATGCGGGAAGTGGAATCAAGCGGATCGACCGCCGGATAGAGGCCCAGCTCAGCAATCTGGCGGGAAAGCACCGTCGTGGCGTCAAGGTGCGAGAAGGTGGTGGCCGGAGCGGGGTCAGTCAGGTCGTCGGCGGGGACGTAAATCGCCTGCACCGAAGTAATTGAACCGGCCCTGGTCGAGGTAATCCGCTCTTGCAAGGCGCCCATTTCCGTTCCCAGAGTCGGCTGGTAGCCGACCGCGGAGGGCATGCGGCCCAGCAGCGCGGACACTTCTGAGCCGGCCTGCACAAAGCGGAAGATATTGTCAATAAACACCAGCACGTCCTGACCTTCTTCGTCGCGGAAGTATTCGGCCATCGTCAGCCCCGACAGCCCCACCCGCAAACGAGCGCCCGGTGGCTCGTTCATCTGCCCGAACACCATGGCGGTCTTCTTGATAACGCCGGACTCATTCATATCCAACCAGAGGTCATTCCCTTCGCGGGTGCGTTCCCCGACCCCGCAGAAAACGGAGTAGCCGCCGTGCTCGGTGGCGATGTTGTGGATCAGTTCCTGGATAATGACCGTCTTGCCGACCCCGGCGCCGCCGAACATGCCCACTTTGCCCCCTTTGAGATACGGCTCCAGCAGGTCGATCACCTTAACGCCGGTTTCGAACATTTCCAGCTTGGTCGACTGTTCTTCAAAGGGCGGCGCCTCACGGTGGATGGGCAGCCGTGGTGTATCGGATGGAAGTTCGCCTCTTTCGTCGATGGTGTCACCAAGAAGGTTAAAGACGCGTCCTAAACACCGCTCGCCGACCGGGACGGTAATAGTAGAGCCGGTATCGACCGCTTTCATGCCGCGCACCAGTCCGTCAGTCGTGGCCAGTGCCACGCATCGGACGATGTTGTCGCCAATATGCAACGCGACCTCGACGGTCAGGTCGATACCCAGTTCCTTGTCCTGAATTTTGATGGCATTCTTGATGTTGGGCAGGGCATCCGCACGAAACTCGCAGTCCACCGTAGCCCCGATAACCTGCGCAATCTTGCCGATATTTTCAGCCATACATCATACTCCGCTTTATGTGAAACTCACACTTCTTTTCAATGAATCCTTATCCCTTCAGCGCCTCGGCGCCGGAGACGACCTCCAGCAATTCCTTGGTAATCTGCGCCTGGCGGGCCTTGTTATATTCCAGCGTCAAATTATCTATCATTTCGCCGGCGTTCTTAGTAGCGGCACTCATAGCGATCATCCGACTGCCGTGCTCGCTGGCAAACGACTCCACCAGCGCCGTAACCATCTTGGTAGTGGCGTAGCCGGGCATCAGGGCGGCATAAATCTTGTCCGGCGAGGGCTCGAAAATATAATCTTTGGTCAAACCGGTTTCATCGGCAACCTCCGGGCGCGCCACCGGCAAATAGCGATCGCGTGTTATCTGGTATCTCACCATTGAAAGGAAACGGGTAAACAGAAGGCTGATTTCATCAGTCTCACCGGAGACAAACCGTTCCATCAGAAAAGAAACAATGTGGCGCGCCTTGTCATAATCGAGGACACCACCCCAGTCGCCATAGTAGTTCGCGATCGTATAGGGACGCCGCTTGAAAAAGTCATTTCCCTTCTTACCGATCGTTACCAGTTCGATCTCAACGTCGCCGCTCTCGTCAATCCACCGCATGGCGCGGCGGATAATGTTTGAGTTGTAGGAGCCGCACAGACCTCGGTCGGAGGTAAAAACCACCAGGGTCTTTTTCTTGATGGTTCGTTCCTCGAAGAAGGGGTGGAGAATCTCCTTGGTCGTGCCGGCGGCTAACTGGCTGAGCATTTCATCCATCTTGTCTGCATAGGGACGGGCTTGCACTGCCCGCTGCTGTGCTCGGCGCAGCTTGGCTGCCGCCACCATTTCCATCGCGTTGGTGATGCGCCTGGTCGAAACGACCGTGCGAATTCTTTTTCTTACTTCTCTAAGCGTGGCCATAGGTACCCTTTACCTCATCATGAATACCGGTTTGTGTAATACCCATTTTATCTTTCACACAGCAGATACGACAAGATTCCATCATGTTCAAAATGCATATCCGATCATTATTGAAACGACTTTATTCTTGTCTTCAACTAAATTGTACTCGTCAATTGTAGTCAGCCCGTGAGTATAACGGACGTCGAACGTAAGCGTATTATGACCACGTCGAAAGTCAGCCCCGACACCAAAAACCACTCCGAAATCAGTTTTCTTAATCTCCTCAATATCTTCTGTTTCTGTACCTGTCGGTGATTCAACCTTTGCCTTGGCGCTCAACTTAACGCCTAATGATGGTCCAGCAAATAAAGTAAATCGACTAGCACTCTGAGAGGGTACGGCAACCTTGGCCAGCACAGGGATTTCCCAATAGTTTAGTTTTATGGTAATACGCTCGTCCCCAAATGTCCATTTCGATCCCTTCATGCTGAGTAAGACTTCCGGTTGAATCGCAAATACGTCGTTGACATAGAACGCGAGAAAACCCCCTCCACAGAACCCAGTTTTCCAATCTTGTGGATGAAGGTCTCCGAAACGATTCGCGAAATTCACACCCACTTTCACTCCCGTCTCGACCCGATGTTGTGCAAGGGGGGCACTAACAGATGACAGCACCAAAAGGACCGTCAACGCCAGCATCCATACTAACAGTCTCTTCATCTTGTGTTCTCCCATCTTGAGATTTTGATGGACCCCGCTATTCTTCTGGAGACAACGTCGATGGCAGGATCGCAGGGATCCTACCCTACTTTCTGGATTCCCGCTTGCGCGGGAATGACGGAGCTCTTCGCAAGTTCTTGATTGGCGTACGTACCAGTGCGCCAACTCTATCGAGCATGGGGCAGATGTGGACATCTGCCGCCCACGATAATTGTCGGGTTTCTCATTTCGCTTCGCTCCACTCGGAACCCGACCTACGATTCTCACCATACACACAGATGCCGTCATTCGGCTTTAAACTCCGCCTTGAATTCCTCCGTGGCCGCTTTCAGCTTGGTATCCATTTCGTCAGAGATTTTCAGCTCCTGTTTCAGGGTGTGTTCGATATCAGGATAGTTCCTTTCGCAAAAAGCAATAAACTCTTCCTCAAACTTCGCGATCGCATCCGTTGGGACGTCATCGAGACGTCCATTGGTACCAACCCAGATGATCATCACCTGCCGCGCAATCGGCACCGGTACGTACTGTCCCTGTTTGAGCAGCTCCACCATTTTCTGGCCGCGGTTGAGCTGTTTGAGCGTGGTTTCATCGAGGTCGGAACCGAACTGGGTAAATGCCTCTAACTCACGGAACTGGGCCAGGTCAAGTTTGAGTGACCCGGCCACCTGACGCATCATCCTGTCCTGCGCCTTGCCGCCCACACGCGATACTGAGATGCCAACGTTAATAGCAGGACGAACGCCCGCAAAAAAGAGCTCGGATTCGAGGAAGATCTGTCCATCGGTAATGGAAATCACGTTCGTTGGGATGTAGGCGGAGATGTCACCAGCCTGCGTCTCAATTATGGGCAGCGCTGTCAGCGAACCGCCACCTTTCTCCTCAGAGAGCTTGGCAGCCCGTTCCAGCAGACGCGAGTGGCAATAGAAAATGTCACCCGGATAGGCTTCACGTCCCGGCGGACGCCTTAGAAGAAGCGACAACTGCCGGTAAGACTGAGCCTGTTTGGACAGGTCGTCATAAACGCAGAGTGCGTGTTTCCCATTGTCTCGGAAGTACTCACCCATAGCACAACCAGCATACGGCGCAATATACTGAAGCGGCGCCGGGTCGTTTGCTGTTGCCGAGACCACTGTGGTGTGTTCCATAGCGCCGTACTTGCGTAACACTTCGACTACTTGGGCTACCGTCGAAGCCTTCTGACCGATAGCCACGTAGATGCAAAAAACATCGGTGTCCTTCTGGTTGATAATTGTGTCGATAGCCAGAGCCGTCTTGCCGGTCTGACGGTCACCGATAATGAGCTCGCGCTGGCCACGGCCGATGGGGATCATGGAATCGATCGCTTTCAAACCGGTGTGCAGCGGCTCTTTTACCGGCTGACGTCCCACGACGTTGGGTGCGCGCCCTTCGATGACACGGAACTGGTCGGTCACGATCGGGCCCTTGCCGTCAATCGGCTGGCCGAGCGGATTGACCACCCGCCCCACCAGAGCTTCACCGACCGGCACCTGGGCCACTTTGCCGGTCCGGCGGACCGTATCGCCCTCGTTGATCTCAGTGTCAGACCCGAAGATGGCGGCGCCGACGTTGTCTTCCTCAAGATTCAGCACCAGACCGATAATGTCGCCGGGGAACTGAATCAGCTCCGACATCTGGACGTTTTCCAGGCCCCAGATGCGAGCGATACCGTCGCCCACCTGGAGAACCGTCCCGACCGACTCCATTTCGAGCTTCGTTTCGTACTTTTCCAGCTCTTTTTTGATTACTGAGGAGACTTCCTCAGGATTAAGACCCATTATCAACTCCTGAGTTTATTGACGTTACATTTTTTACCATATTGATCACAACACCACCGGCTCTGTAGGTCGGGTTCCGAGCGGAATCCGCCTCAGGCCGATGGAGCAAGAAACCCGACATTTTGTTCCGAAGCTATTGTCGGGTTTCTCATCCGCCTCTGGCGGATTCGGAACCCAACCTACGATTCTTATGGAACTACACCACCTTCACCTTGATAAGTTGTGCCTCAAGAAGATCCAGACCGCGACGGACGGAGCCGTCAATTATTTCGTTGTGCAAAATCACGATCATGCCGCCTAAAATGTCCGGATCAACCTTCTCTTCTAACTCGATTTTCAAGCCGGTCTTGGCCGTCAGTTTGGTGATGAGGTCACTTTTTTCCGTCTCATTGAGAGGAGTGGCCGTTATGACAGTCGCTCGTCCGATTCCCTTTTCCGCCTCGACCAGGAGCGTGAACTCGTCAATGACCTCCAGCAGAAAGGCGATGCGGTGTTTTTCAACCAGCACAATGAGGAACTCAACAAAAAGCCTTTCGATCCGCTCCCTGAAAACGTTACGTACCAGGGCCTCTTTGTGTTCTTCGAGCACCTCTGGGGCTTTCAGGAAAGTCAACAGGGTTGAGTCAGACGCCAAGAACGCCTTCAAATCGTTAAACTGCTCATACGCCTTGTTGATCAGCCCCTTCTCCTTGGCGGCGGCAAAAAGCGCCTGGGCGTACTTACTGGCAACTTCCTGAGCTAACATCCGGGCGCTATGCTTTCTCCACGTTGTCGATAAAGCCGCTGATCAGCTCGCGATGTTTGGCGTCGTCTAACTTCTCATTGATGATTCTCTCAGCCGCCGTGACGGTCATGGCGACCATGTCGTTTTTCAATTGCACCTTGGCCTTGGCCACCTCGCGCACCAGATCCGCCTTGGCCTTAGCGCTTATCTCTTTGGCCTCGTCGCGGGCGGCTAACTTTATTTCCTCGGCTATCTTCTTGCCCTCGTTGACTGCCTCAACCAGCTTGATCCGACGCTCGGCGTCGATCTCTTTTAGCCTGGCTTCGTAATCAGCGGTCAACTGAGCCGTTTTTGCTTTTTCCTCATCGATATTCTTAAACTCGTCGACGATCTTGTTGCGTCGCTCTTCCAACAGTGCCAGAAGCGGACCCCAGGCAAATCGCTTCAGAATCCAGACCGTGATGAGGAAACCGACCGCGTGCGTCAGGGCTTGCTGCCATACAAATTCCATTATGTCACCATGCCTTTGTCGGCGTTGGTCTCACGTCGTTCGGTAACACCGCGCCGTGAGAGGTCAACCGCCAATCTTAGCCGATCTTGCCGCTGGCCAGGATGAAGACGATGAAAACGTAAATCGTGAGCGCCTCAATAAAAGCTGCGCCGATAATCATCGCCGTTTGAATCTTACCGGCGGCTTCCGGCTGACGCCCGATAGCTTCCATCGCGGATCCTACTGCCCGACCAATGCCAAGTCCCGAACCGATGGCCGCAATACCAACGGCCAGCGGGGCGGCCAGACCTAATGCCGATTGATAATCCATCATATCCTCCTTAAGGGTTTCACCTTTGCTCTATCTATTTCCTTTTTTTCATCTCTTAGTGTTCATACTCCTCGTGTGGCAGCATCAGCAAAATGTATATCGTCGACAGAAGGGTAAACACCAGCGCTTGAATAGTCGACAGTAGCAGCCCGAGGAAGTAAAACGGTACTTGCAGGGGTACCCCCACCGGCGAAAAGGCCAGGATGCTGATGCCAAGCATGATGAACACTGCTATCAATGTGTCCTCGCCGGTGATGTTGCCGAATAAACGCAAAGCCAAACTGAACGGCTTGGCCAGTTCAGCGATGATGTGCAGTGGGAACATGAGTGGTACCATGCACCAGCCGATAACGTCCCGTGGACTCCCGGCAAAGTGGTGCAGATACCCCAGGGCTCCCAGCCGACGAATCCCGGTGTACTGGGCATACAGGAAAACCATAATCGAAAGTGAAGCCGTAATAGTCAGGCTGGTCGAAGGGGAGTGCCCGAACGGCACCATCCCCAGCCAGTTCATAGCTAAAATGTAAAAGAACAACGTCCCGAGGAAGGGGAGATACTTTTTGGTTTCCTTGCCGAGTATTGAATAAATGAAGTTGTACATTCCCTCGACAAGCATCTCCATGAAATTTTGGAAAGGTCCGGGTATCATCCGGCGTCTGCGATATACAGTGGTGGCGCAGATTGTGAAAAAAATCGCAACCACAAACGCAAAAAAAACATTCACCCAATCATTCCAAACACTGTCATAGCCGAAGACCATACTGATCAGGTTGGGTAGGTGTGTACCCCCGCCATGTTCGCCGCCGTGATCTCCGCCCTCATGCTGCTCGCCGTGTTCCCCGCTGACAGCCACCAGCAGGCACGGACCAAACCTGGCCAGCGCCAAGCCGATGATGTGAGCGTAGTGCAGCAGCATCAGACGGCTCCTGGCAGGCGTTCGCTTTTCTGTTCTCTTTCATCCAGTCCCAGCAAGGCTCGGGCGATAACCTTTAATGCCATCACTGCCAACAGGGTGGAAAAGCCAATCAGCAAATGTAGAGGCTCGAACTGCTCAACTTTAAGCAGGAAATAACCTGATACATATAAAAGAGGGAATTTGATCAAAGCTAACCCGGCGACCTTAAGCTTGTCAACGTTGCCCGGACGAAGAGCCGCCCGGACCAGGGCAGACAGGAACATGAAATTGATTATTCCCCAAACCCCCCCGGAAAAAACCGCTAACGTAGGAAAAATTCCAAAATAGTACATTCCGGGAAATAGAGAGATCAAAAGAACAACGCCGGTAGTTCTTAGCGTTCGATCTATGAAATCAAGTCCCAGACTTTCTTTCATTGTCCTTTTCTTTGTCTATAGCCGAGGCCTTTTTTACAATCCGGTAGATCTCCAATCCCGCCGCCGCCATACCGAAAAGCGCTCCCACCGCTGTCAAATACGGCTCTGTTCCGAACTTCCCGTCAGCCCACCAACCGACCAGAAACCCGATCAACGGAGCCGCCAGCATAATGCCCGGAACCGCGACAAACAGGCTCATTTGCCTCAGGTCCCTGGGTGGTTTTTTGTCACGCCGGGGATTAAAGAAAGTCACATCTGTCTGCCGTCATATTCTTCAGTGAGAAATAACTCGGCGCCCTCAATCGTGTCAACCATTTTTTGACCACTTTGGCCTCCCTCATCTGTCTGACACTGTCTGTCAACCCATGTCCAGACATAAGTCGGACTTGAGATGGCAAGTAGGATTCCGAGCCAAACCAGGCCTGATGAGAAATCCAACCTGCAATGGTCGTTTTAAGGAAATGGTCTCGACTGGTGGGACCGGCGCACAGCCACAGGAAACGTCATTCGTAGACGGAGACCCGTTTGCCGCTGCGGCCTACCCGTTCGAACTTGACCACCCCGGTTACTTTCGCAAACAGCGTGTTGTCTTTGCCTATACCGACGTTGTAGCCGGGTCTGATAGGAGTTCCACACTGCCGAACGATGATGGAACCGGCCGGGATGGCCTGCCCGCCATAGACCTTGGTGCCTCGCCGTTGACCTTGCGAGTCGCGGCCATTTTTGGAGGAACCGACACCTTTTTTGTGAGCCATTTTATACTCCTACGAGTCTCTACTTTTCGCTTCTGGTGCAACCGGTCTTCTTACTATCTATCGTCTAAAAGGCCTTACCGGTACAGTGATTAAATTTAATGTACGTACCAGCGATACGCAAGAAAAATCTGTTCCGTAGTCGGCGTACGAGGAGAAGCTGTCCTAAAAGTCGACAGAATCGCGTAGGGGCGGGGCTTGTCTCCGCTCAGTGCAAAGGCTTGTGGCAACACAAGGCCGCTACCTATGCAGGTCCTCACCACTTGTGGGACAACCGACAGGGCCAAACCTCGACGGCTTCAGGATGTATGCGAACCAGAAGTAAATATCGCACATATGACTGCAACTTGGTGTGACTTGTAGCCGAACAGAAGTTTGAGTGTGCTCTCCAATGGGCAGTGCTTTTGGCACTGTTGTACCGCTCGCTTGCTTCGACCGGTGGCCGAAGCTCCAGACAGTTATGGTTGAGTCCCTAACGTACTGTTGTAAAATAAGTTACACTTCCGTGAGCGTCAGGTAAGGCACCGCGTTGGCGATGAACTCCCCAGCGCCTTCTTTCTGATAGCGGTAATATCCGACAGCGGCTATCATGGCGGCATTGTCGGTACACAACTGAGGTGAGGGGAAGAAAAGACGGCGATTCAGCCTGTCAAGGCTTTCCCGCAGCAGAGCTCTGAGGCGGCTGTTGGCTGCCACCCCCCCAGAAATGGTGACATCTGCAACGTTACGTTCAACGGCTGCGCGGACAGTCTTCTCCACCAGCACAACCACTGCTGCTTCTTGAAAAGAGGCGGCAATATCGGCTCTGTGCCTATCGAAATCTTCCCTGCCCAGTTTCTTGAGATACATCGCAACTGCCGTTTTCAACCCGGAATAGGAAAATCGGTAATCCTGTTCCTTGAGCATCGCCCGTGGGAACTTCACGTAGTTCGGATCGCCACCCTGCGCCAGCTTGTCGAGTTCAGCACCGCCGGGATAACCCAGGCCCATCAGCTTAGCCACTTTGTCAAAGGCTTCCCCAGCAGCATCATCTTTCGTCTGACCCAGCAGCTCATACTCTCCGAACTGTTTGACCTCCACCAGCATGGTATGACCGCCGGAGACGACCAGGGTCAGGTGATGAGGCTCCAACTGAGGATGCTCAAGCAGGTTGGCGGCGATATGCCCTTCAATGTGGTTTACCGCAACAAACGGGATCCCCTTTGAGAACGCAAGCCCCTTGGCAAAAGTCAATCCCACGAGCAGAGGCCCGACCAGTCCCGGGCCCATCGTGGCCGCCACTAAATTAATGTCGTTCAAGGTCACGCGCGCCTGAGAAAGGGCCTGACGATAGATGGGAATAATCGTTTTGAGATGCGCCCGGCTGGCAATTTCCGGGACTACCCCACCATACTTACTGTGGACCGTCTGCGACAGAATTATATTTGACAGTATCTCCCGGCCATCGCGTACGACGGCTACGGAGGTTTCGTCGCAGGAGGTTTCGATACCTAAAACCAGCATGGCTATTGAACAATAATTCTGACAGTGTTCACCGAGACCTTTTTTACCTTGAAGTTCGACGGACAGTCAATCTTGATCGGGCTGACGCTGTTGGAGTCAAGGCGCCGGAAATCCACCGAAGCAATCAGTTCATCACGACTGAGTAAATCGATATCCTCCGGTGGGCCGGTGAGCTCTATTCGCAGCGCCAGCGGTTGTGTCGACACTACTTTGTTGGGTGGGGCATTGTAGACGACAACGGGGATATCCTCGAATACTCTTGTTTTCACGGCGACAATTTCGATGGTGACCATAACAGAATCCGGAATCAGTGTCATTTGATATCCTGCCGGCCCGACCAGCGGCAGAGTCAACGTGAGATTGTCTCGCAGGCTTGTAAGCTCCGTGGGTTCAGTCGACACTGTAGTGACTGTCCTGACTCGCGAGCGAGCTCCAACTAAGGTAACTTCCGCAGGATCCGGATTGGAAATTCGCTTGACGGTAAATCCCTCGTCCGGAATAGCCGTAATGTCCGGCGCTACCTTGACCTGGGTTTCCGCAATGTAATCGACATAAAGCAGCATTGAGGTTGGGGAGACAATTTCATAAAGCGCCACAAAGCTTCCGGCGCCGGCCAGCGAGGCGTTGGCGGTGGTGAGATTGACGTTATGACGACCAGTCGATAGTTGGGTGGTAAGTACTCTTATCCCCCTCTCCCGCCATTTCTGACGAAGCAACTGTTTACCGCTGGCAGACACGACGACCGTCATCGAATCGGGAGGAGCGTCAACCAGAGTCAGCCGCTCGCCTAATGCGATGTCCGTTATGGGGAGAACCAGCTGGTACTTGTAGACCTTCTCAGTGGCCACGTGAAACCACAAAAGCAGCCCCATAAGCAGGGCAACAACCTTGATCCAGATATTTTCTAAAGGCTTCACCATGGCGTACTGTCAAAGCGCAGACCATGCCGCGCATATCGCAACTCCTCCCTTCATGGTAATATATCGAGAGATTGCAAGCAACTCCAAAGCATGTAAGCAGAGATTTGTCAGTCAACCCGATCAGGGTTGTTCCACCAGAAGCGGGTGAGCCCTTTGTCAGTGCCGATCCAGATGTAGTCTCCATCCATCAAAAGGCTGTTGATATCGTTTGAGGCCAGGCCATCTTCAGTAGTAAACTCGCGCGTAAACTGGTTTCGGTTTTTGTAATAGATAAAAAACATCCCCTTATTGGAGGCCACGGCAACAATGGTATCGTTGACCGCCAATGTCCGAGGGACAATCTTCTGCGCCGCCAGCCAAAACGGCTCCGTCTCACCGGTTTTTATGTCCAAACGCACCACGCCGTCATCGGAGGCAAACCAGAGGTCGTTTTCGTAACGTTCAATGTCGTACACGTCGCCGAAGAGGACCAGGTCGGGGTCCTTAAACTGCTGCAACTTCCCTGACGGCAGTTTGAACCGGTAAGCGCCGGAGCTGGCGGCGATCCAGAGAGAGGAGTCGACCTCCTCCAGGTCATAGATAACTCTGTTAAAAAACTGGCCGGGGCGAATGTATCGAACAGAATCCTCAGCACCCGTGATAACGCTCAGGCCGTCGGCGGTGCCGACAAAGATTGAATCACCGATAGTTTCGACGCTTATGACGTTATCATCACCCAATCCCGATCGTCTGGAAAAACTTCGTGTGACGCGCTTAGTTTCCCTGTCCATGCACAGCAGGCCGATAGGTGTGCCGATGTAGATGGTAGAATCGTCCGCCTTGAGGCAGTTGACGTCAACCGCAGGGAAATCAGCATCGAGTCCGGATTCAATATGAAAAAAACGATTATCCTCGGGATCGAATACTGACAGGCCTGTGCGGCGGCTGTCAAAGACTGCTCCTGATATCCACAAAAGCCCGTCATGTTTGAGCAGGGCGTTAACCCGGTTCTGTAGCAAACCGTATGGCAGCAGGTCGATGAGGTGCGAAGTGCTTCCGGCACGGGCGGCGCCGTATCCCCAGATGCTGATCCACAGGGCGCCGGAATGGTCGTCAACTATGTCATTGATGTAATACTCGCGGTTATAGTTGTCGACAAGCCGACCGTCGTCCCAGTAGGTAAACCCGATCGGTGAGTGCATAATCACAGGCGGTTTGATGTGCCGATCGTCATTATCCAGAAAAGGAAGCTCGTTCACCGGGAACCATTTATCGAAAAGGGGATCATACTCCCACAGCCCGGTCGATATTTCAGCATACAGTTTATTGTCAAATGTATTCACCCATACTCTTTCAATGCTCTCATCTTCCAACCCCATGGCACCGGTTAGCGGTTCTTCCCACCGATCCTCGAGCTTGTTAAACCGGATAATCCCTTTGGTGGTGGCAAAGTAGACATGACTGAACGAGGTGGCTATGTGGTTTACGCTACTGAAGTCGGCCCAGGTTACCGCCTGTCCTTTTAGTTTTGCCGCTTCGACCGGGGAACAGAGTAAAGCGATAACAAGAGCTGTGAAGACAGGCCGCAGCATAACAGTCACTCGCGACCGCAGCATAGGCAGCCCTTGGCGCCTAACATTGTGATACTGATGAAGATGCCGCCGCCAAGAAATCTGCCGATCGTGCCGGCGCCTCACGCTCTGGAGAATCTGACTCTTATCTCGCACGGACTCAATCATGCGATGTGCATACCGTTCGGTCAAAAGGTCTCATTCTTAACCTTCGCTTTCCGTGCCCCCTTTTTCTCGATTTGCCTACGGAGCTTGTTAGCAAACAGGTGTGCCAGCCGGAGCGGTTCGGGCAGACGGTACCCTCGCAGGTTCTGTACAATTATCTGCTTTGCTTGGTCCAGGTCACACTTGTGCGCGGGAGATATAAAGATCGGTTTCACATTGTCTTTACTGCGGTAGGCAAGTCCTACCTCCTTCGATTGGATTGTAATAGGCTGGTAGCTTCCTTTGGCCTCATCCACTGGGTGATGGTATCCCGTCAGTAGTTTCCTTGCGCACCCGATGGTCGGTTTGTCAAAGGCGATGCCGATACTGCAGGCCATCCCGCATCGTTTCGGATGCGCCAGTCCGTGACCGTGAACGATGATCAGGTCCGGGTCGCTTTCAACTTTTGCCAGAGCCTCGATAATTACCGGCCCTTCACGGAAATAGAAAAGGCCCGGTGTATACGGGAAGTTGAGCGGACCATAATGATACGTACGTTCGACAACTTCGATCTCGGGAAAGGTTGTTACGACCACCGACGCAAACAACGTTTCGGCATTGTTCCCGTAGGCAGTGTCAACAGCGGCGATCAGTTCAGGGCTCTCGGTATTTGCGTGCAACTCAACCCGGCCGGCCATCTCTTCCTGAATGGTGTATGCCTCCGTTTTGGTAGTCGGCCATTCATGAAGCTTACGGTATTCCAACGGCACCACCCTTTCTTCAGCGCTACTTCACCTTACATGAGCCGAACGTAGCTGCAAAGGCACACAACTCACCTTCGACCGGAATCAATTTGACGACCCCGTCAGCCGGCCTGTTGGCGCGAAAGAGATTGTGCGCCTGCAAGTCCATAAGGATCAGCAAGATACCCTCGTGAGTAGTCAAAATAGACCTCCGGCATTATCAAGTAACATACATTAGCGACCTCCCCTTTGTCAAGCTCCCGGACATAGTCGCTGTAGAGCACCGAGTCTGGAGACGGTTCAGGTCGGCAAGCGCCCGTCGTATGTACCTTGGTCTCATGATAGTCCCCCTCCTTATATATAGGCGCCGTTCACTTGACTCGGAAGCGGAAAAAGCCGGAATGAGGCATGTCTGCACCGAGGGCCTTAATGTGCTTCGTCGTTATCCACGGGTAGTCGCGATTATTATTGAATAGAGGAATATGAAAATCGCAGGCTTCAGGACAGCCCGTGGCCACCGCGAACAGCTTTTCGCTGGTTTTATTGACCAGCATGTTTAAGATAACATATACCGACCCGGTTTTTCCCCCTTCATCGTGTGCTATAAAAAGATCGCCCGGAGCAACTTCATTTTCCGTTATCGAGTCGCAGTTTTCCGCCAAGCTAGGGTAGGAGGTGCTGCGCATGCAAAGGTTGAGAAAGCGGTAATACTCATAGGGGTCATGCTCCCGCTGTTCTGACGACTTAAAAAAGACTTCCCCCCTGCTGGAAGAAAAGGGTTTGCCTTTGAGCCAATCCTCATAGCGCAGAGTATCGCCCAATTTGGGAATGACATGCAAATCAAATTCACAGTGCTGATAGCGTAGAAACTCAGCCAGAATCCGCAGGGGTATGGCGTAGTCCCCGAAGACTATCCCCTTCCAGGGAAGATGCACCGCCCGAGAAACCTGGTCAGCCTCAAACGCCTTACCTCCTCCTCTCCACATACCGATTGGTTTCCATTGGTGCCAGAGGGGGAAATGGGAAACCCAGTTCTGGAACGGTGTCAGGTCAGCCGAGTCGGGCCGCTTGTAGCCGTCGGGAAATTCAAACTCCGTTTCAAAAGTGTAGACGGTATCTTTCATGCTGAAGAAATCATAATGCTTGATGTACCAGTCTCGAAGGGTATCCGGCTGCTGGTCTTCCTCACCATGAACAACGGTGAAGAGAGTCACCAAGACGCAATAAGTTGAAACGATCAGGCGAATCACTCTTTCATCTCCTCCCACAACTGATTTTCTCGACTAATATGCGATGTAAGCCAGGACAATTTCATTCAGCCTTTCCCGTTTTTCTTTGAATCTTTGTACACGATCCGGCATTTTCCGCTCCCATCCTGAAGACGAATTTAGGCGGCGAACATTAGGCCGGCAACAGAAAACTCATGCGTTGCAGATGAAAGAGCAATTGTTTGTCCTAACGGCCACCAGCCGGGGCGCTGTACTTCTCCAACAGCGCCTGGAAGCGCGGGTGGTCATTTCTGCAACTCGGCGTCCCAGTTGAGGACAACGACGAATTGCGACTGCTCGGCGACGTCAACTGGCACGTTGAGATAGAAAAGATCGCCGGCAGCCGTGACATCATAGTACCTGCGTGCGCCACTGTCACTGAAATTCACAGCCTTGTGGAACAATTTCTGAGGTCGGCCGGTATTGAACTCCTGGCCGTCGGCCTGCACCGGGATTGCGACCAGATAATTGTCTGCATCCCAGAAGTACAGTTCTTTCCCGTCAGCGCGCCACCGCGGGGTGAAACCGCCATCGGCCGATATCTGCCATTTTCCACCCGCTTCACCAAGTTCCCGCACGTAGACCTCGGGTCGACCGGACTCGTCACTCTGGTATGCCAGGTAGCGTCCATCGGGGGAGAAGGTTCCATACCGCTCATTGTGAGGCGTTGTCAGTAACGGTTGGGGGTCGGTTGAATCGACCATGTCAATGATGTAGATATCCCAACCATCTTGGAGTCGGGAAATGCTGAGGAACCGTCCGTCACGTGACCAATCCGTGGACGCTGACGCACTACTTTGCGAATGAAAAACCAGCCGACTATCTCCCGTCCCACTCGCTGAGCGTTCATGAATTCTAAAACTGCCCGTACGGTTCGATGCGAAGGCGATACGCTTACCATCGGGTGACCAGACCGGGAGCCTGTCATCGGCTTCCGCAAAGGTGAGCCGGGAGGACAACCCTCGATCAAGATGACAAATCCACACATCTATTTGATATTCACGTGGAGCAGTTCTTTCAAAGGCGAGCCTCCGGCCCTCCGGAGACAGGGCAAGATCGCCGTACTGGCCTGTTTCGCCGATGGTGTCGAGGATATTCCCGTCACGATCAACTGCTATGATCTTGCTGTTACCGGTATCCGATTCACTCATGTAAACGAGCGTCCCTTCGTTCGACACGCTGAACTGGTAAGTGTTGAGTCCCATTAGCACATTCTCGGCTATGGGTATGGGTTCTCCGGCAATTGCCAGGTTGTCAACGTCCAACCGCTGGGCCAACAACACGCCGTCACGACAGTGAATGATATACCCTGGCGCACAGTACTCAACCCGTGAGTAAACACGAAGAAGCTCTTTGTCTGAGCCGCCCTCAAGAGATCCTACCTTGAGTATGTTTCCTTGATCACCTGAGTACGCTGCCTCTTGCCGTGTCGTGTCGACTCTTGCCAGGTAGAGGAAGTGTTTGCCGTCGGGAAAGCACCAGGGCCAAGCGTGGTACTTCACGCCTCCATCCTCATCCAGAATGGTACCTGCTGTTGGCGATCCTCCCGCGGCTGGAACTCGCATGATCGGGTCATCAAGCATGAAATCAAAGAGAATCGTTCCGTCGCTTCCCCACGAGCCATCGACCCCCTTGTATTCGCAGATAAGCTGAGCCGGTCCACCGGCCACGGGGATTTTCTTGAGCTGTTTTTGCTCTACGAAAAATGCCAGGTAGCGGCTGTCAGGTGACCAGAAGGGGCGCCCGGCGTCTTCAGTACCGGCAAGCCGGTAAGCATCGAGGGAATTCAGGGGGCGAATCCAAATTGATGTCGTATTCAGTGAATCCGTTCCCAAAAAAGCCAGAAGCTGACCATTGGGAGAGATGCGCGGCCACTCGATTCGTGTGAGATGCTGCTCAGGCATAATCGAGAACCGGGTCGAATTGCGCGTTGGCTGCTCTACAGTCAGGTAGAGCGATGCAAACAGAAGGGTCGATGCAAAAGCGATGGCGGCTACCGCCCATGCCAGACGGAACCGAAGTCTGCGCCGACTCGACACCGGCGCCGGCACACCCGCCTGTGATCCTGATTGAGCGATCCAGCGGAGTTCGTCGGCCAGATCGCGGGCCGATTGCCAGCGCAGATCGGGATCTTTCTCCAGACATTTCTTAACCAGCCGAACCAGACCGGGGGGAGCCATCGGTTCGACCTCGGAGATCGGCGGCGGTGTCCGCTCTATCACGGCTGCAATCAAGCTGGCCTGGCTCTGACCTTCAAAGGCCCGTTGGCCGGTGATCATCTCGAACAGGGTGGCGCCAAAAGCAAAGATGTCGCTGCGCGCGTCAGCCTCTTTGCCTTCGAGTTGCTCCGGTGACATGTAGTAGAATGTGCCGATAATCGTACCCTTACCTGTCAGGGGAGAGGTTTGTGTGACGCCGGTGATTCCTTCAATGACACCCTCGGAAATCTGTAGCTTGGCAAGGCCGAAATCGAGCAGTTTGGCGCCGTCTTTGGTCAGGAAAATGTTGTCGGGCTTAAGATCGCGGTGAATTAGCCCTTGACCGTGAGCGGTGGCGAGCGCATCAGCGATCTGGACGGCAATGTCGAGCCCCTCTTCTACATCCATTGCGCTGCGCTTCAAGCGCTCTGAAAGCACTTCACCTTCAAGGTATTCCATTACCAAGAAATCAATGCCCTCGTGATGGCCAACATCGTGAAGCGTGCAGATATTGGGATGATTGAGGCTGGAAATGGCTTTCGCTTCGCGTTCAAAACGAGCGCGGAGATCGGCGTTCATAGCGGTGCGTTCCGGCAATACCTTGATGGCTACGATCCGATCGAGGCGAGTATCCTTTGCCCTGTAGACCTCGCCCATCCCACCAGCGCCCAGGGGCTTTTCGATTTCATACGGCCCGAGCCGTTGTTCTTTCTCAAGCGTCATATTGCACCATCCTCAGGTTCCATGTTTCTTCTCGTACTTCTCCAACAGCGCCTTAAACCGCGGGTGGTCGTGGAGGGGGTCGTAGCGGGGGTCGATTCGAAGAAGTGAGACGGAAAGCCAGCCGGGTATTGACAGCTGATAGTCGATCACGTCCAGGGCTGTCTCGTATTCACCCACCATGATATATATACGTCCTAAAGCCTCAAGAATGTCAAGACTGTTGAGCGCATCCTTTGAGACCGGCATAAGCTCTACCGCCAGTTTTCCCTCGCGAACCGCCTCATCTTTGCGGCCCAGACCGGCATAAGCCCATCCCAGCGCCGAGTGGTATCGGTAGTCGTCGGGCATTTCTTTTACGTTTACCTCCAGTAGGGCACGCGCAGAATCGTACGCGGCATGGGCAAGCTCTGCCTTGTCCATCATCCTATAACACTCCGCCGCCAGCAATACCTTGGGGTAGGAAATCTCCGCCATTTCAATCATGTCTGAAGGTACTGATGCCAGCGGGCTCAGCGCTCCCCGGTAATCCCTTTCAAGGAACTCTTGGAAGTACCGCACCCACCACAGCCACATACTGCCTGCTCTCTCAGGGGCATTTTCCAGAGTTGCTCGAGCAGCCCGGAGATCGCCGTTCCACACCCAGTATAGAAAGGCCTTTTGAAAATAGCCTTTTGGCTGATCCACGGCGAGGGAGATACATCGGTCAAAGTAGCGCTCTGCCGCCGGGTAATCACGAAGACATGCCAACGATATGCCTATCTCACTTAGCGGGCTAGGATTCCGGGGACTGAGTTCGGAAGCTTTTTTTAAATATTCTATCGCCTCCTCGAACCTGCCCTGTCGCCTGTGCACCCAGCCAATCCTGGCCATCAGGCGGTAGTCGTCAGGAAGACTTTTCTGCGCAATAGCATACTCTTGAAGGGCCTTCCCGTAATTCCTGTAACCAGCATAGTGATAGTGTCCATACGCAAGATGAGCCTCGGGCAGTTTTGGTTGAAGTATCAGCGCGCGGTCAAGCGCTTCCTTCGCTTTTGCCAGGCGTTCTTCTGTCCGGTCATAGCCCAGATGGTATATATCGGAGTGGGCTTCCGAGAGCGCGGCATAAGCGAGGGCAAAGTCGGGATCAAGCTCGGTTGCCCGCTCAAGCGTCATTACTGCCAGATTATGGTTCTCCGAGGAAAAATCAAACGCCCACAGTCGTTCATATCCTCGCAGATAGGCATGGTAGGCATCGAGATTCTCGGTTGGCTTTTCTTCAAGGGCCTCCCGCTCCGGTTTGAGAAGAGTCACATTGAGTGCGGATGCGATCTGCGTTGCAATATCAGCCTGCACCGCAAAAATGTCACTCATGTCTCGTCCATAATTCTCCACCCACAGGTGAGTGTTGTCGGATACCTTTATTAGCTGCGGTGTGATGCGTATTCGGTCGGTGTCGCCCGACTTGTCCCAACGAATGGTTCCCTCCAGAATGAAGTCAACACCCAATTCCTCCGCAATCTGCGGTAGACCTTTCTCAGTATCCTTATACCGTATGGCGCTAGTGCGCGAAATGACACCCAGCCCCGAGAGCTTGGCCAAACGGGAAGTGATCTCATCGGTGATTCCGTCGGCAAAGTATTCATCTTCCGGTGCGCCAAGGTTCTCGAACGGCAGCACCGCCAGCATCTTTTTATCTCCGGACACTTCTCTTCGCTCAGGCACCAGTAGCTTGTACGCAGCACCTGCCGCAATGACTACCAGCAGCAGAATGATCGCACCGACGAGAACCTTGCTGCTACGGGGCTTGGGGGCAGCAGGCGCAATATAGGAGGTGCTGGTTGCGATCAGCCTTTTCAGGTCAGGAATGACCCCTTCGGCACTCTGGTACCGAAGCTGTGGGTCCTTCTCCAGAAGCTTCGTAACAATCCGCTGGAGGTCGTCAGGCACATTTGCGCGGTATTTTGACAAAGGCTCCGGTGTAGCACTCACAATAGCCTGAGCCGTTGCCACATCGTTCTCACGGGCAAAAGGTGTTCTGCCGGTAATCATTTCGTACAAAACGACTCCAAACGAAAACAGATCGGAGCGCTGATCCACTTCCTGCCCTTGAGCCTGCTCCGGTGACATATAACCGACCGTGCCGAGGGTCGATCCCGTTTGGGTCAATTTCTCTGTCCCGCGGATGGCGGCTAGGCCGAAATCGACAATCTTGGGGCGTCCCGTCTTGCTGAGTATGATATTGGCCGGTTTGACATCGCGGTGCACAATCCCCACCGCATGTGCTTCCTGCAGCCCCTCGCATATCTGTGTGGCATAGTCGATGATTTTGTCCAGAGGTATATCGCCCTGTTTGACAATGTTACGCAGCGACTGCCCTTTAACCAGCTCCATGGCGAAAAACGGCCGTCCGTGAAACTGGGAGACTTCGTAAACGTGGGCGATGTTCGGGTGACTGAGCGAGGCTGCGGCCTGGGCTTCGCGTGTGAAACGAGCCTTGGCATCCGGGTCGGCAACTAATTGCAGCGGCAGGAACTTCAGAGCCACCCGACGTTTGAGCGCGGTATCTTCGGCGAGATAGACCTCACCCATGCCGCCCGCGCCCAGTTTATCGATCACTTTGTAGCGGGACACCATCGTCCCTTTGGTCAGGACGATGTGAGTGCGGGTGTTGTCGTTGCCTTTGTTTTCCAGCCTATCCATACCTGCTGTGAGTCAGCTTATATACTGACACCACTCAAATATCGATTATCGGAATCCATTAAGCAATAGTAAAATGGAGAGGGAAGCAATGGTAGAACAACCGTACGTTCCACAAGTGGAGATTCCCAAATCGCGATTGACACCCCCCGCCCTGCGGCGTACCTTGTCATCCCATGAACACGCCCAACAAACTGACCCTCCTGAGAATCATCATCGCTCCTATCTTCATGTACTTTTTCATCCTCAACAACTTTTACACGCGGCTGATATCCCTGGCGCTGTTTATTGTCGCCGCCCTGACTGATCTGGCCGACGGCTACTATGCCCGCAAGTATGGCGTCATCACCGGCTTCGGCAAGTTCATGGATCCTCTGGCCGACAAGGTGCTTGTGTCATCGGCGCTGATATCGTTCATTGCTCTTAGGTATGTGTCGCCGTTGCCGGTCATGCTGATTGTGGGACGTGAGTTTTTTATCACAGGGGTGCGTCTGTTGGCGGCGTACCGTGGAGTGGTTATCATGCCGAGCTGGTGGGCGAAGGTTAAGACGTTTTTACAATTGAGCGTTGTGGGAATTGTGCTGGCATACATCAATCTCATCAAGGTGTTGGAGCATTTCCAGAGCCCGGCCCTGCCACTATTTGAGTTTGACTATCCATTTTATTTCAACCTATCGTTATGGATAACAGCGGTCATTACGGTCTGGACGGGAATAAATTACGTGGTTAAGTACTTCTACATGATTAAAACTGTATTGAAGTAATAAGAATGTCATTCCTGCGAAAGCAGGAATCCAAAGGAATGATGAAAGATTTACTTGTCAGATTTATCGCAACGGGTTTCTACTCAGGATATTCGCCGCTGGTACCCGGAACGGTTGGATCAATTCCCGCCTGGCTGATTGCCTTTTTCCTTATAGGAGATAACACCTCCCTTCTCGCGGTCGTGACGGTTGTTACCTTTTGCGTTTCAGTCTGGTCGGCGGGCAAGGCCGAGCAGACGCTGGGGCGCGACGCCAAAAAGATCGTCATTGACGAGTGGGCAGGGATGTTTCTGGCGCTGCTGTTTGTTCCGTATTCTTTTAGCAACTATCTGATTGCTTTTTTTGCCTTCAGAGCTTTTGATGTGATAAAGCTCCCTCCCGCCGCGCAAGCGGAGAAACTCCCCGGTGGGTGGGGGGTGACAATGGACGACGTGGTGGCGGGAGTGCAAGCGAATGTCTTGACACGGTTGGTAATATTCGCCTTCGCTTGGCTGACTATAGGCTGAGGGTACTGTTGCCGACAAAGGTAAGTTTGAAATGGACATAGAAATCATAACCATCGGCGACGAAATAATAACCGGACATACCATCGATACGAATTCCGCTTTCATTGCTCAGCAGTTGACCGCCATCGGCTTTGACGTCAAGTTTCTCAGCGCCGTGGGCGATTCGGTCGAGGAGATGGTGGACGCCTTCCGACTGGCGCTTAAACGAGCCGAGGTAGTCATTACCACGGGCGGCTTGGGCCCCACGGATGATGACATTACCAAAAAGGCCATCGTTAAACTGTTCAAACGGAATTTGATTTTCCACGAGGATGTCCTTGAGGATATACGCGCCCACTACGCACAACGCGGCATCGAGATGCCGGCCATAAACCAGAACCAGGCGCTTCTGCCTCAGGGAGCCACGTTTTTCACCAACAAGATCGGCTCGGCGCTGGGCATCTGCATTACCGAAAATGACCGGGTGTTTATCTCTTTGCCCGGAGTCCCCGCTGAGATGAAGCAAATCCTCACCGATAGTGTTATTCCTTACCTGGAGGGAATCAAAACCAGCCCGGCGCTCAAAGTGATCAAACTTCGCACCACCGGCGTCATTGAATCAAAGCTGGCGGAGATGATTGCTCCTAAGTTGAAATTGGAGCCGGGGGTCAAGCTGGCTTATCTGCCCAGCTACGGAGGGATTGACCTGCGCGTCATGGTCACCGGCGAAAATAATGATGAAGCAACCGAAAAGGCGCAAAAGCTTGTGCACTACCTTGAGTCAGTCTGTGGCCGCTACATCTACGGCAGGGATGATGACACTCTTGAAAGCGTGGTCGGTCAGCTTCTCAAAGACAACGACAAGACCCTGGCCGTGGCGGAGTCGTGCACGGCGGGACAGTTGGGGATGCTGATTACATCTGTTCCCGGATCGTCGGCATACTTTTTGGGCGGGGTTATTGCTTACTCCAATGATGTCAAAGAAAACCAGCTCTCGGTCGATCACGACATTATAGAGCAGCACGGCGCCGTCTCCGAGCAATGCGCCAAGGCGATGGCCGAGGGATGCCGCAAGGCGCTGGGAAGCGATTATGCTCTATCCATCACCGGGATTGCTGGCCCGGAAGGCGGCACCGAGGACAAACCGGTCGGCACCACGTTTATCGGCCTCTCCTCGATGCACAGCACCTATGCCAGAGAGTTCAACTTCGGCGCCCACCGTGAGAGTAACCGCGCCCGGGCCAGTTATGCCGCCCTGGAGCTTTTACGAAGGGAGATACTGGACATAACATGATACGTTTGTTTATTGCCTTCCCGCTTCAGAAGGAAGTCGCGGGAAAACTGAGTGAGATCATCGCCCGGCTGAAGAACCAGGGTGGCCGCGTCAAGTGGGTCGCACCTGAAAACATACATCTGACGACCAGGTTTCTCGGTGACACCGACGAACGCCTGGTCGAGCGGCTCACCGCTCTTATTGATAGCATGGCTGCTAAGTACGATCCAGTGACATCTGCTATCGACCAACTTGGTGCTTTTCCCAACCTTGTCCGTCCGCGAGTGATCTGGGCCGGACTGCGAGACAATACCGAGATTCTCGCCAAGATAGCGCGCGAGCTGGAGCTGTCTGTCCGCAAACTCCGGTTCAAACCGGAAAAGAGAGGGTTCAAGGCGCACCTGACACTGGGGCGTGTGAAAGACCCTTCCGGGGTGGGAGACCTTACCGCCTACATGCAGGACTTCAACCTCGAAGAAATCCCTCTGACATTCGACCGCCTGACGTTGTTCAAATCCACCCTCACCCCGCAGGGCCCCATCTACAACCGACTGCACGAGGCGATGCTGGGAGAGAGTAAAATGTAGGTCAGGAGCCTTGTGAGGCTGTGACATAAGTTCGTTACTTCTGTGAGTAGAGCACATTGATTCCAGAGGGGCTGTCTCCAACTTCGCGTAGCGGCGGGCTTTACGTCCGCCGTCTATTGGCGGGAGACAAGCCCCCGCCCTACGCGGGGTGCGGTTTCCATCTTTTGGCACAGCTTCCTCGTGCTCCTGACTATGGAGAATAGATGTCAGGACCGTAAAAGTCCTGACCTACATGGCTTTTGACACGGTGTACCCCACCCAGCGGGTGGGTTTATGATGACTATGCTGTCCACTATCGCATTCAAACCCACCTGTTAGGTGGGGTACAGTGTTTGAAATAACACAGGATTTGTAAGAAAAATGGGCGGTTGATGCCGCGGTGTGGATGCGAGCGTAACGCGTCTAGATTCCCGTCCAAATAAGTTTGAAGGGGCCACCCGTCGGATCACACATCACCTGGAGGCAAGCCAAGATCCGACCGAACGGTGGGAGTGTTCAGATTCGTGGTCCGTGTTTGTCCAGGATGTTGTTGACTCCTTCTTTCAGGCGGGTTTCCTCGTCAGAGCCTTTCTCCACCAAAGCATACAGCCTCGCTACACTCGGCTGGTACCGGCTGAGTGGTTGAACAATAGAACTTTGGTACGAGACAAGGTCCTTTGCCTGGCCACCGTCTACAACCTTTACGAGCTTCAGCCTGTTCTCTTCGGTGACGTCCTGATCGTATCTAACGCTGTATGGTACCTTTTCGAAGGTGACTTGTTCTTTCTTGACTGCCAGGCGGTTCACATCAACTCCTGCGGCTCTGAGACAGTTCTGGCACTCTACACTATCAATGAAACCGCTCGCTAGATAGTAGTACGGACTCTTCGGTTCCGGGTCAGTATGAAGCACCTTCGCTTCGTATATTACTCGTAACGGTACTCGAGAAAGGAGATTGTGCCTGAGCTCTTGCTCAATGGGGTCAGAAGGTCTCCATCGGTCAAGATAGTACCAGAAATATTCATCATTGAAATTCGCAAGGAAAGTCCAATCCGTCTTAATCTTGTCTTCTACATCATCGAAAGATCGAACTATTTCGCCGTAATCACCTTCCTTGAACTCCTTGTCCCTCATCATTGCGAAGAACAAAACCTTCGCCATCAACTCGAACCCCATTACAGTCTTATGATAGGTAACGTTGTACGAGAAGTAGCGTCCCGTGATGAAGTGTTCGATGGCGTTGATAGCTTTGGGCTGGAAACAGATGAATTTACTCTCTGGATCCCACGTGAGATTTCTCAGTATGTAGTTGACGTCAACATGGCCAAAGTTCGTACCGGATGCCAAAGAATCTCTCAGTAGGAAATCCATTCGATCGCAGTCCAACGTACTGCTCATTAGTTGAATATAGAATGGATTTTCCTTGTCCTCACTGTTGAATATGCGGGCGATCTCTGCAGGGTCAAACTCAGCTTTTTTCACGAGCAGATGGATTTCAGATTCGTCGGAGCAGAGTATTAGCTTACCAAGGCTCTCGTGTTTTGCAGGTCCACTCTTATACTCGTACGCAGCAGAGAGCAATAAATGTTGGTCTGGTGGTGAGGGTTTGTCTTGTGTGACGACCTGCGGAACCTTGTCGACTTGATCTACCCACAAGAAGACCTGTTCCCCAAGGTGGGCAAGTGGGTAGTGGCCAATGTCATGTAGCAAGGCAGCTAGCCGGAGTTTCTGTTTGACGCGTTCAACCTTAACATACTCGCAACCCTCTTCTCGAAGGCGGTCAACCATCTTCGACATTAGGTGCATAACACCAATAGAGTGCGCAAACCGGGAGTGTTCCGCACCAGGAAAGACGAGGCTGGCCAATCCCAGTTGTTTGATCTTTTTTAGACGCTGGAATGTCCGCGTATTGATGATGTTTTGTTCAAGCGCCGAGATACCGATGGAGCCGTGAACGTTATCGCAAATGACTTTGTAGTGGAAGTTAATGCCCATTCGATTCGTAGAGCGTCGCAGGTGGGGGCAGGGTTTTGCGATCTATCAGGCCAGCCTTTTTCAGTGTGTCCCAAGCTGCCTGGATGTCCTGATCGACGAATCCTGTTTTCCCGGCTGTCTTAAGGTAGTCGCGAACATTTTGGAGCGTAACACTAGGGTCCGGACGAGATATGTGTTTAAGGTAGTGTATAGAGGAGAGCAGTTCGAGCCAGCTCGACTCCAACAGAGTGGCAGGTTTTCCCTGCAACCACTGCTTGTGGTAGTCGAGCACTTGGAGCACTTCGTGTCGCAGTGTGAGTTGGTCAAGTTTAGCCTTCAGTGGGTCCGAACCGTCGATCTCAAATGCGCATTGGGTGAGAGCGTTTGAATAGGGACCACGGAGGTACCAACTGAAGCGGAATCGGAGATCGATACCAAGTATCTGCAGCAGGTAGATAGCCTTCTGGAGGAAAAGCCTGTCATCGAAACTCTCCAGTGAGAAACCACCCAACTCTTTCATCACCAAGTAGATTCCAGCTAACCTCTGATCCACCGCAACCTCCCTTAATCCTTCAGACCACCATCAATCTTACACTCAATATATAGAACAATGCTGAGACGCAAATCACATAAAAATGCTATATTTCGAGAAATTTTATGTTCACTGGACGAGCCTTGCCAGACGAGAGCACCAACCTCCTGTAACAGATGGAGTTACAACACGTTGTGCCCTCCCTGGGGCTGCACGCCGACACAGTATAAGTAGACTAATAAGTCCTGTGCTTCTGACATTTCACTCAAAGACGGGGCAGATGTGGACATCTGCCGCCACAACAATAGTCAGGAGCGCAAGACTCCTGACCTACGAGAACTACGCCGGGAACTCCACACCGGCGAACCAGTCGATCTCAAGCTCGTCAAACAGACGGTCGCGTTTCTTGCAGTCTTCAAAGAGTTGCCACTCCCCGCTTTCAATCTTTTCGCCCTTGATCTTCTTGTCAGCCATTGAGGCCAGCCGTTTGAAGTCTTCGTAATGCTCGCTCAGGCGCAGTTCGGCATAGTCACGCGCCGCCCAGGTGGAGATAAGGAACTGCCAGTCGGAAGCGGACATCAGCATCAACTCACGAGCCAGTTGTTTGAGGATGTCCTCCAGTTCGTGGTCTCTCTTGTCGGAATTGTCACGCCAGAAGCGGGCCAGCTCACACATCCTGGCTTCCGATTCGTAGATGTGTTTCCAGGTCCATTCGTTTTCCTGGTTGAGCCAGATGTAGTGGTGATTGCCCTTGCCCCAGCTTCCCTCCGGAATTGAGACCACCGTAGTTGGCTGACATCGGTCGAGGTGTTCCGACAGGAAAGTCGGCTCGATATTCTCGCTCCGGCAAACATTGCGCAGCACCTGCTTAAGGAAAAGAGGCCCCTCAAACCACCAGTGTCCAAACAACTCGGCATCATACGGCGCCACCAAAATCCCGGCCTCGCCGCTGGCGTGGTGATAACCTGTCAAGATTTCCTCCGCCTTGCCGGAAAAGTGGTCGGCATTTTCCGGCAGGCGGCTCATTGCAGACTCGCGGTGATACTCCACCTTGTCGGCCAGGTCCGACTTGGCCGAAGTCACCGCCCAATAGCGGTGTCCGCCCGGGAAGCGTTTTTTGTGGAAATCAAGGTAGTTGCCATCGCCGGGGTAGCCGTGCTCGCCCGACCAGACCAGAAGCCCGGTTTCCGGGTCGCGGGTGAAGATGGCGGTCGGTTTTTTCCCTTCGGGAGAGGAAGACACAAGGTAGACCTCGCGTGGGGTTTTATCCTTCTCTTCCTCACGAGGGTGGTACTGTTTTTCGAACTGCCCCCAGAGACGCTTGAGGGCCTCAAAGCGGTCGATATAGACCCCGACAGACTTGCCGCCCTTTAGCAGAACAGAATCAATAATGAAAAAGTCAAGTCCATTTTCGGTGAGAAACTCCTCAACCCCTTTGCGCGGATAGGCTTCCTGGTGATCGTTGATCGGCACCGGCGGGACCCACTCGTATCGGGGCCGGTAGCCGGCCTCCGGCAGCCAGATACCGCGCGGCTTGTGACCAAAGTGCTTCTCGTAGTTTTTGACGGCGGCTTTGGTTTGAGCCTGAAGGGACTCATCGCGGGACAAAAGCGGGTAATACCCGTGAGTGGCTCCGCAGGTGATTATCTCCAGATACCCGGCGTCCTGAAGCCTTTTGAACTCAAAAAGAATGTCATGGCCGATGTTGTTGAAGTGCTCCAGAGTCAGGCCGTAAAAGCTTTCCCAGAAATGGGAATTGGCCAGCATATTCTGCTGTCCGTACTTGTAGAATTCTTCGCTGTCGTGCTGGGCCGCCTTGATCTTCTGATTGAGGTACTGTACAAACTCGTCCTTGAAAGAGTTGTCGGCCACCTGCTCGCACAGGACAGGCGAGAGGCCTATGGTCAACTTTAGGTGGTACCCCTCATCCACCAGCTCATTCATCATTCTCAGAGTGGGCAGGTAGGTCTCAGCCGTGGCCTCGTTCAGCCAGTCCGTGCCGTGCGGCCAGCGCCCGTGAGAAAGGACGTACGGAAGATGGCCGTGCAAGACGAAAGCGAAGTAGCCCTTTGTCATTTGCTTTCTTCTGTCCGGCTGGCAGTACTTGACTCAAAACCGATATTCTTGGCAGCTTGATGAGGACCGCCGTGGATTTTGATCTCGCCGAACTGTCCCTCAAACTTCTTGATGTTGTCGGTCAGGGCCTGCATCAGCAGTTTGGCATGCATCGGCGTCATGATGATGCGGGAAAGCACCTTTGCTTTTGGCAGGCGCGGCATGATGCGGGCGAAATCAATGATTATCTCGGTCGGCGAGTGCATAATCATGGCCAGATTGGCATAGATGCCTTCGGCCTCTTTTTCCAGCAGTTCCACATTAATCTGTTGTTGTTGTGGCCCTTGTGGCATTTCTTGGTCCCTTCAAACTGGGTGTGACAAAATCTCTACTTGTACAATTCAACCGATGGTAATATATTAATCAATTAAGTCAACCTATTTTGCATTAGGATTGTTCCTTTTGTTTGAGTTGGAGAAAGTTTAGCATTGAGAGCGGAAAGAATACGAGCAATCACGGAGGGCATCGGTCGCGCCAGGATCCTTATCCTGGGTGACATCATGCTCGATGAGTACCTGTTTGGCGCGGTGAGTCGCATTTCGCCGGAGGCGCCGGTACCGGTGGTGGAAATCACTTCCAGCAGGCGCCAGTTGGGTGGGGCGGCTAATGTAGCGGCCAATATACGCTCCCTTGGCGACGAGCCGATACTTCTCGGCACCGTGGGTGAAGATGAAGCGGCGGTGATGCTGACGCAGTTGTTGAAGCAGAGAAATATCTCGTCGGAGCACTTAGTAAACGATAAGTCCCGCCAGACTACAATCAAAACCCGCGTTATCGCGCACAGCCAGCAGGTAGTGCGTACCGACCGCGAAGATCGGCACGAACTTGACGACGACACCAGAAGCCGGGTATTCAAGAGGTTTATGTCGGTGGCTGACAGTATCCAGGCGGTGATTATCTCCGATTATGGTAAGGGTGTCATTACCAAGTCGCTGTTGGAGCAAGTCATTGAAGTCTGCCTGCAGAAGGACATCTTTATCGCAGTTGATCCTCAGGACACACATTTCCACAACTACCGACAGGTTTCGGTTATTACGCCAAACCACCTTGAAGCCGGTTTTGCCTATGGTCGAAGGATCGTATCCGAGGCCGATCTGATGGAAGTCGGCGCCGGTTTGTTGAAAAGACTTCAGGCCAAATCAATTCTTATCACCCGTGGCCCGGATGGGATGTCGCTGTTTCAGGAGGGGGCGGAGCCGACCCATATTCCCACTTTTGCCCGCAAGGTATTTGACGTCACCGGCGCCGGTGACACCGTGATCAGCAGCTTTGTTTCTGCGGTCTGTGCGGGGGCGGATCTGGTCGAAGCGTCGATTGTTGCTAATGTGGGGGCGGGTATCACTGTCGCCGAGGTCGGTACAGCCATCGTGACTGTACCTCAGCTCAAAAAGGAACTGGAGCTCAATATCAAAAACGGCAACCTGGCAGCAGCGACTACACGAATCGTTCATGGGTAAGCTGGCCCCGAGAAACGACCTGCACCCTGATTTTTATATTATGACGGCTACATCAACACTCAGGTAGTTATCTCATGAACCTCAAGAACCTCATACCACGGGCTGACATGGCCCGACTCACTGCCCGCCTGAGGCAAGACGGCAAGAAGATCGTCTTCACCAACGGCGTCTTTGACATTCTCCACCGGGGGCACGTGGAATACCTGAGCAAAGCGAAGTCTTTCGGGCACGTTTTGATTGTCGGGCTCAACAACGACACTTCCGTTCGCCGCATCAAGGGGGGGCGGCACCCCATTCAGAGTCAAAAGGATAGAGCGATCATCCTGTTGGCCTTGGAAGCGGTTGATTATGTTGTCCTTTTCGGTGAAAACACCCCGGAAAAGCTCATCCGCCAGATCAGGCCGGACGTGCTGGTCAAGGGGGCGGACTATAAAATCTCCGACATTGTCGGAAGTGACTTTGTCAGGTCTTACGGCGGCAAGGTCAGGCGAGTAAAGTTGACTAAGGGGCGATCCACCAGCGCAATAATACGGAAGTTAGACACCATCAAGTAACCGCTGTTACGGCAGGGAGCATTATCAATTCTTGCGTTCCATTATGATACCGCTTATTTATAGGCGTATGTTTGAGCAACCGGATGTTAAAAAGGCGGACCTTGTCCGTGAGTTGTCCGCCCAGGGGTACCAGCCGGCACAGGCGGCTAAGTATCTGTCTGAGGGTAGATATTCCAGGGCAATCGAAATCTGCAAGGAGCATCTGCGCGAGGAACCGCAGTCAATCTCAGGCAGACTCATCTACGCCCTGGCCCTTTATGGCGCCGGACAGACCAATTCAGCCGCCGAGCAGTTTTACCGGGTCCTCTCTGTCGACCCCGACAATCTCGTGGCCTTAAAACACCTGGGAGACATCAAGTTCGCCGAGGGAGACGAGGTTGCAGCCATGGCCAACTACGCCCGTATCCTCGAGATCGATCCGTATTGCAGAGGGTTGAAGTCGGGTTTGAGGACGACAGAAATCCGGACTACACGGACCATCACGCTATCGCACCAGGCTGAATCATCGATAGAAAAAGAGGTTGGCACCTCTCCGAGATGGAAAATCCACTTTTACACCGAGACTATCGGTGACTTATATCTTGCGCAGGGGCATCCAAGGTTAGCAGCAGAGGTGTTTCGCACGCTTAACGAGAAGAATCATAATCCCAGACTGGCCGAAAAACTGGCCCAGGCTGTATCCAGAATAAGAGAAAAGGAGTACTAAAATGTCACTCAAACGAATCTACGCGCTGAGACAAAAACTCCAGAGCGACAATCTTGACGGCATGATCCTCACCCATCTTGACCATGTCCGCTACCTTACCGGGTTTACCGGCACCGCCGGATTGCTGGTCATAAGCCCCAGTGGGGCTGATTTCTTTACTGACTTTCGCTACACCGACCAGGCACGCAAGCAGGTCAAGGGAGCCAGAGTCTCAATCGTCAAGCGTAATCTGGTAGCAGACCTGAAGGAGTTTCCCAAACTCAATGCGAAAAACCGCACGTACGCCTTCAGCAGCGAGCACTTGACGGTAGCCCAAAAAGAAAAGCTTCAAAAAGTCTTGCCGGATTCTCTGCTTGTTCCTGCCGATTCGATTCTGGCCGATCTGGGGTGGGTCAAAGACAAAGACGAAATCGCCAGTATTACCAAAGCAGTTGAGATTTCCGATCTTGCCTTCGAGCGCATACTGAGTATGATTGCCCCCGGCGTGCGGGAGAGGGAATTGGCGGCGGAGCTTGAATACCAGATGGCCATGCTCGGCTCGGAAAAGCGGTCCTTTGAGACTATTGTCGCCTCCGGTTATCGTTCGGCGCTGCCGCACGGCGTAGCATCAAGCAAGAAAGTCAAGAAGGGTGAGTTTATTACTTTTGACTTTGGGGCTACCGTCAACGGCTACGTCTCTGATATTACTCGAACCGTGGTCGTGGGCAAGCCGACGCAAAGGCAAAAAAAGATATACGGTATTGTCCTCAAAGCGCAAAAGGCCGGTATCAAGAAAGTCAAAGCCGGGGTGATGGCAAAAGATGTCGATGAAGCCAGCCGGAAAGTGATAGAGAAAGCCGGATTTGGGAAAAATTTCGGCCACGGCACCGGGCACGGGATCGGCTTTTACGTTCATCTAGGTCCCAGGGTGGCGCCAGAGTCGGAAGATAAGTTGATGGTAAACAACGTGATAACTATCGAACCAGGCATTTACATTTCGGGCTGGGGGGGAGTGCGAATCGAGGATGACGTAGTCGTTACCAGAATCGGCGGGAAAGTCCTGAACAAGGCCAAAAAAAACTTGTTGGTACTGTGATCTAAATTAATGTATACTTTTGCGCAGGAGGTCAGTGCAGCAGGTGGGCTGACGGCATGCCTGTGTTTGAACGTATCGCCGGCGAGGTACAAATATGAATGAGAAATACATTAGACAGTTGATACGGTTGGTTGAGGAGTCGAAGATTGAATCGTTGGAGGTATCCAGTTGGCGGCGTCGGATTAAGATTACTCAGCGCCTCACCGGCTCGGCCAACGGCAACAGCGAGCAACCGGCCGTAATTCAGCAAGTGGCTCCCGCTCCTCTACCAGTCCCACCGTCTCCCCAGCCGGCGCCGGAACAGCCCACGGCCGCACCGGAGGCGCCGCCTGTTGTTGAGGATACCAGTCGCTTGGTGCCAATCAAATCACCGATGGTGGGAACGTTTTATGCCGCTCCGGCTCCCGATGCCGACCAGTACGTTACCCTGAATCAGAAAATCACGGTCGGACAGGTCGTTTGTATTGTTGAGGCGATGAAATTAATGAATGAAATCGAGTCCGAGGTAAGCGGCCGGGTGGCAAAGATTGCTGTACAGAACAGCGAACCGGTGGAGTTTGGACAGACCCTCTTTTTAATTGAACCGGATTAGCATCTAGTTTCAGATACTACCGGCAATTATCCCTTTGAAGCAGACAGTTAGTTACTAATGCTTCTTGTTACTGGCAACCAAAACAAGTCCGATTACCACAAGAATTATCGCAACCATGCGCACAAATATATCTGGTGCATCGATTGCTGACCGTGCAGTTTCCCATTCCCTCAAGGTAAGATGGTGCCACAATGTGTCATAACGCAAAATTATCTCTTCCACAGGATAGAAAACCATCAGGATTATGGCGAGAACACCAAGAAGGATAATCAGCCGCTGAACTACATTCGGAAATTTCATGGCCTCTTAATCTAAGTTTTCCGAAAGCCATTCGCAACTTCCGAGTCGTGAATCAGCCCGTTGCTGATAATTCTGATTGTTGTTGACAAAGAGCCAGAGTGCATTATCATTGTAGGTAGTAAAGGCATTCAGGCTACATGTCTGAGCGTTAGATTTTGCGAACGGTACTCATTGAACGGGGAGCCGTTGGCGATAATTAATTAATGAGGACACTGTACCGTTGACTCAAGTGTTATTTACAGTCGGACTTTGGCCGACTGCGCCGATGCGGCTTTACACGCACCGGCTTGGGGCCAGGCTTGGCTCCGCGGCGGACTGTTCTGTGCACATAACGACACGCCATAATGCATCACCTCCTTTCTTTGTAAGAATGCGTTTGAGGTGAACGTTTGGTACAGTGCCCTCGTTATTAGAAACAGATAGAGGCCCCGTCGGGAATCGAACCCAATTCCCCGGAGGGAGTCATGCCGTGCAAGGACAGCACCTTTCCGGTCGGTCACGGGGCCTACTTTTTTCCTTGACTTTGGGTTTTTACAGGGTATATTATAAATGAAGCTAACCCCAAAAGGGAGACACGAGTTATCAGCTTCGTTAAGGCCCGCGTGCCAGCGCGGGCCATCTCTTATATTATCACGTATCCTGGACAGGTTCATCTATTAGTTTCCATTTTGTTGAGCGGGTTTTCCCGTCACGCTGAAAGAGCCTACCCTCATTAGTTACCAGACACGATCTTAAAGTAGATTGTGCTAATCGCCTTCCGGTAGATTCAGCAAACGCTTTGCGTATTTGTAGTGGACTTAGCCAATCTCCTTTATCCTTGAAAAGCTGAATAATGTTGGCCGGTAAGCCCTCAGATTTCTGCCTTGATGTGAGACCAAGCTCAAGCTCGTATCGTTTCTTTTCCATTTTTTCCAGGGATAATGATAATGAATATGCCTGTTTATTTAACAATTCTAACCCTCGCCGGAACGCAACAAAAAACCTCTCCAACTCCTTGTAGTTTATAGTGTTGACGTGCATTGTGTTTCTCCACTGGTTGTTTGGTTCTCGTATCATGTAGAGAAACGTAGCATAATTCGCCATGCATGTCAAGAAAAATATTCGCTGTTGTTGATTTTTTACTCCTAAGGCTAATTGCTTGCCTTAAAGTGAATTACACGTTAGGTATACCTTGTCCTCAATCTTCTGCTATGCAGATTACCCTACTCAACAAGATATGAAAACTGATAAGTTGTTGTTAGGCAAGAAAATAGGTTGTTATCGTGGAAATCATTGATTGGGAAAATGTTTCCGACGTTTCTGCCCTAAAGGGATAATTGCCCATTCTCCATGTAAGTGCGTTTCACATACTGCGTTAGAGCTGTCGGGCAGAGTGAGGCTGTCCCATAAGTCGATTACAGCCACATTAGTCATTGTAACACAAAAAGTCTTAATCTACTAACTCCGCGTAGCGGCGGGCTTTACGTCCGCCGTCTATAGGCGGGAGACAAGCCCCCACCCTACGCGAGTCAAAATGGTCACCTTTTGAGACAACCTCGAGTCACCAGACAGCACGGCATATCGAATGATAAACCTTTTGGGACAGCATCGGGTCGCCCAACACTGCCAAAATCGCCAGTATTCTTTTGAATGCAACTTGGCATCACGGCCCTTTTAAACAACCAAAGGTGATATCGTCTCAAAGTTATAGTTGATAATTGAACTCACTTCGGTTAAATGCTCTGTGGAGGTTTAGCCGGTGTGAATTGCTCGTCAAATCATAAAGCGTTAGCCGTTGCCGGTCACGACGCCCTGGTATAGCCTTCTGCACCAGGCTGTACATAATTGAGGATCACCCGATATAAATAGGGTGGCTATTCATAAAACATAGAAAAGGGATTTCCATGAATCTAAAACAGATGCTGGTTGAGATGCTCAACCGCAAGGCTTCGGATTTGCATATTCGGGTAGGTATCCGGCCATACCTGAGGGTCAACGGCACGCTGGAACAGATTGCCACCGACCCGATGACAATCGACCTGGTGGACCAGATCGTCTCGCAGATACTGAATGAAAAACAGCGGGAACGCTTCTACCGCAAAAACGAGATGGACTTGGCTCTCTCAGTCTCTAAGCTTGGCCGTTTCCGCATCAATCTATACCGGCAGCGAGGCACCGCCGGCATTGCCATCCGTGCCGTCAACACCCTGGTACCGTCGTTTGAAGAGCTCAATCTCCCTGATACGATTAAGAAACTGGCCCAGACTCAGCGCGGTCTTATTATTATCACCGGCACCACCGGCTCCGGTAAATCAACCACGCTGGCAGCACTGATCGAGGAGATAAATTCCAACCGCACCGATAACATTCTCACGGTGGAAGACCCGATTGAGTACATTTATCGTGATAAGAAATCGATCATCTCTCAGCGCGAAGTGGGCGGCGATACCGAGACCTTTGCCTTGGCCCTGCGCCATGCTTTCCGGCAGGATCCCGATGTCATCCTGATCGGTGAGGTCCGCGACCTGGAGACGATGTCGATCGCCTTGACGGCAGCTGACACCGGCCACCTTGTTTTGACGACGCTTCACACCTTGAACGTGGTGGAAACGATCACCCGCATTATTTCTTTTTTCCCGCCCCACCAGCACCAGCAGATACGCCTTTTGCTGGCCGGGACGCTCAAAGCAATTGTCTGCCAGCGGCTTCTAACCCGCGCTGACATGCCCGGGCGGGTGCCGGCGCTTGAGATCATGATTGCCACCGGAGCTATTAAAGAGTGCATTATGGATCCCAACAAGACCGTCGATATCCCGGATCTCATGGAGCAGGGGGTCGTACAGTACGGCATGCAGACTTTTGACCAGTCGATCATGAAACTGTACAAGCAGGGGCTGATCTCCTTCGAGGAGGCCATGGACTACGCCAGCAATCCAGATGACTTTGACCTGCGTGTCAAGGGTATCTCGGGAACATCGGAAAGGTGGCAGGAAGAATCTGCTGCATCGACCGATAAAGAAAGGTCCGATGCCTCCGAGGATTACATAAAATATTAGCTCCTGCACGGCTTCAAATGTAGGGCAAAACCCTTTAGCGGTTTTACCGATTGCGGCTGAAGGGGAGGAGTCCCGATTCTTGCCCTCGCCGACTTTCCTGTTGTCATCTCCAGCCCTTTAATATATATTGCCTGCCGATTTTTTTTTAAACGAGAACTGAAAGTGCCCTCGATACTGGTACTTGACAAAGGAAGCGATTGTTTACTAAGGTCTTAATTGCCAACCGTGGCGAGATTGCCCTGAGGATAATCCGGGCCTGCCGGGAACTGGGCCTGAGAACCGTGGCGGTTTATTCCGAGGCCGATCGCGACGCGCTCCATGTCCGTTTTGCTGACGAGGATATCTGCATCGGGCCTCCCCCACCGGGCGAATCGTACCTCGACCTCAAGCGCATCATTGCCGCCGCCGAGGTGACCAATGCCGGGGCGATTCATCCCGGCTATGGATTTCTGGCCGAAAACGCCGACTTTGCCGAGGTCTGTGAGTCATGCGGGCTGGTTTTTATCGGCCCGACATCTGAGCAGATCCGGCAGATGGGGGATAAGGTCCGCGCCAAAGAACTGATGAAGAAGGCGGGGGTACCGATCATTCCCGGCTCTGATGGGGTAGTCTCGTCATTTGAAAAGGCAAGTGAAATTGCCGACCAGATCGGTTATCCCGTGATGCTCAAGGCGGTTGCCGGCGGCGGTGGGAAAGGAATGCGCATCTGTCGCGATCTGGCCGAGTTGGAGCGCGGTTTTCATATTGCCTCAACTGAGGCTGGAAACGCCTTTGGCAACCCCGACCTGTATTTGGAGAAGGTAATTGTCAACCCGCATCATGTTGAGTTCCAGTTGGCCGGTGACGTCCATGGCAACTTCTTCCACTTTGGCGAGCGGGACTGTTCCATTCAGCGCCGTCATCAGAAACTTATTGAGGAGACACCATCCCCCTTGATGACGCAAGAGCTTCGGCAGGTTATGGGCGAGACGGCGATACGCGGAGCGAAGATGGTCAACTATCGCGGTGTGGGCACCATTGAGTTTCTCGTTGACGATGAACGCAACTTCTACTTCATGGAAATGAACACCCGCATCCAGGTGGAGCATCCCGTCACCGAGGAGGCGTACGAGGTCGATCTACTCAAGGATCAGCTCCGAGTGGCGCTGGGCGAAAAGCTGACTTACCGGCAGGAAGAGTTGCAACCGAGGTGGGCATCGATCGAGTGCCGGATCAACGCCGAAGATGTCGAGAAGGATTTTCGCCCCACCTCGGGGAAGATCACCGGCCTACACATCCCGGGTGGGCCGGGGGTGCGAGTCGATAGCGCTGTCTATACCGGCTATCTGATTCCGCCGTATTACGACTCCATGATAGCCAAACTGATTGTAAAAGCGCGCACACGCGAAGAAGCCGTCAAACGGATGAGGCACTGCCTTGATGAATTCATCGTGGAAGGTATTCCGACGACGATTCCGTTCCACCAGGAGATTTTCAGCCATCCGGACTTTGTAGCAGGCAGGTATGATCTTGCCTTCTTAGAGGAGCGTTTTCGGACAACGTCGGAAGCAGACGAGTCGACCGAGATCGCAGTGACCACAACGCAGCCGGGTGAAGCAGAGAAAGAAGGCCCAACTGTGTATATAGTTGAAAGCGCCATGGAAAGCGACAGGAGTAATGAGTAACAGTGGAGGGTTCAGGTGAACATACCGGCTGACTTGAAGTATACCGAGGAACATGAATGGGTGAAACTTGAGGACAATATCGCTACCGTCGGCATAACCGACTACGCCCAGGGGGAGCTTGGCGATATCGTTTTCGTGGAACTGCCAGGTGAGGGCGATAACGTAACACAAATGGAGCCGTTTGGGACCATCGAAGCCGTCAAGGCCGTCTCCGAGCTGTTCTCACCCGTGACCGGGAAAGTTGTTGAGGTCAATTCCGCCCTTGACGATGATCCGATGGTCATCAATCACGACCCGTATGGTGACGGCTGGATGATGAAAGTTGAGTTATCTGACACAACACAGGTCGAGCAGTTGCTGGATACCGCCGGTTATAAAGGTATCATCGGCCAATAGGGTCACCTGAACTTGTGCTAAAGTCCTGAAACAAGAAAGCCATAAACTAATTTATGCCGTACATACCCAACACCGACGATGATCGTCGGGCAATGCTGCAAAGGATAGGAGTCAAAGAGTTCGAGGAACTTCTGAACGCTATTCCCGCCCAGTTGCGTTTGAACCGTCCCCTTGACATACTGGCGCTTTCAGAGATGGAACTGCTGCGTGAAATCGAAGGGTTGTCGCGAGACAACCACGAGGGGCTGATCTGCTTTGCCGGCGGCGGCATATATGACCATTTCATCCCGGCTGCCGTCGGGACCATTATCAGTCGACCGGAGTTCATGACGGCCTACACTCCATATCAGCCCGAGGTCTCGCAGGGTACACTACAGGTTATCTATGAGTTTCAGACACATATCTGCCGCCTTACCGGCATGGACGTGGCCAACGCCTCAATGTACGACGGTGCGACGGCCGCCGCCGAAGCCACCGTCATTGCTACCAAGGTTACGAAAAAGAACAAGGTCGTCGTGGCTGAAACAGTCAGCCCGCTTTATCGTGAAGTTATCGATACCTACTTGTCGGGCCGGGACATTAAACAGGCGCTGGTGCCGATGGACGCCGGGAGATGCAACCTCAACCGACTGAAGGAGATCATTGATGACCAAACCGCCTGCGTGCTGGTAAGCCAGCCCAATTTCTTCGGGTTGTTGGAGGATGTCGAGGCCGTTTCCGAGATGATTCACAAGGTTGGTGGGAAACTGATCGTGTCGGTCGACCCGATTGCCCAGGCAATCCTGAAAACTCCGGCTGAGTATGATGCCGATATCGTGGTCGGAGAGGGCCAGCCTCTTGGATTGCCCCTTTCGTTCGGTGGTCCCCTGCTGGGTTTCTTCGCGGCCAAAAAGGAACTGGTGCGAAGTATGCCGGGGCGCATCGCCGGTCGCACGACGGATGTTGACGGGAAAACCGGATTTGTCCTCGTGCTGCAGACGCGCGAACAGCACATTCGCCGGGAAAAGGCCACCTCCAATATCTGCACCAATCAGGCGCTGTGTGCCACCGCCGCTTCGGTGTACCTGACCTTGTTAGGTAAAACCGGCCTCAAGAAAATAGCTCTGCTTTCGGCGGAGAAGGCACAGCAAACAGCCTCGGCATTGTTCGACCTGGAAGGTTTCAAGCCGTACTTCGACAGTCCTTTTGTCCGTGAGTTTGCCGTGAGGACTCCCGTCCCAGCTCGGCAGCTAATCCTATCGATGGTCGAACGACAGGTTCTCCCGGGCGTCGACGCCGGCCGCTGGTACAAGAATATGAATGACTGTTTGATTGTAGCCCTCACGGAAAAACGAACGGAGGCAGAGATCACAAGATTGGTGGAAGGTCTGAAGGAACTGACGGCCAGTGATGTATTGTCCCAAATGTAAGAAGGAGCTGCCGGCTGACGTTAGCGAATGCTACTTCTGCGGCTGTGACCTGACGGATGTCAAAGAAGGCGACTGGGTCATGCTGGGTGCGATTGAGAACAAGCTGTATGCTGATCTTGCCAAGGAGGCGTTGGCTTCGTATCATATCCCGGCCGTGGTCATTTCAAAAGATGGCTTTTTCGGCAGTATCGGGTTGCCTTTGCGTCCTTTCTACAACTCAAAATCGGCCCCGTTTGAAATATCAGTCCCCACTGCCTACAGTGAGGAAGCCATTGAAATCCTGAACATGGTCGTCGGCGACAAATGGCATAGAAAGGAAAAGTGAGTGGCTTTCTGTCCCAAATGCAGATATGAGTATGAAGTCGGCATGCTGGTGTGCCCGGATTGCAATGAGACGCTGGTCGACGAGCTTCCCTCTGAAAAAACCGCCGCCTTGATGCCGGACGATAGTTGGATCGTAGTGGGCAGCGTTGCCAGCGGGATGAAATCAGAGATCGCCAGGGGCTCGCTCGATTCCAGCAATATTCCTTCGGTGATACTTTCCTCAACGTTTGGGGCTTTCGGCAAGGGAATGGATTTTCACTCAGGACTTGCAGGTGCCCGCGGAGCCGGGAATATCATCATGGTACCGCGAGAATACCGTGAAGAAGCGGCCCTGATTCTTGATGCGGTGCTGGGTGATGACCTGATTCAGCCGGAAGGATAGTAACGAGTTGGCATCATCTGTATAATGGAGCACCTATGAGCAGAACCAAACCTATCGCAGCGCTGGTGACGATACTCATTTTCGCTGCGCCGATACTGGCTGAAGAGTCAACTGAAGTAGCCAAAGCACCATATTTGACTGACGCCGCCCAGGCCAAAGCGGAAGCGGCCGAAAGCGGCAGGCATGCTCTCATCTATTTCTACTCTCCCACGTGAAAGTGGTGTAAAAAGCTAGACACGGTCGTGTTGACGGATCAAAAAGTCATCGACTTCTTTACCAATGAAATGATTTTAGCCAAGGTGAACGGCAAAGAGGACACGCTCTTGGCACAACAGAACCATATTGTGGCTTACCCGACGCTGGTTATGGTGGATACAAATGGCGACGAGGTGGATCGCATTGTCGGCTACATGGAACCAGACTCCTTTCTCATCGAGGCGAGAAACTACCAGAAGGGAATAGGGACGCTGGCGGACCTTCTCACCGGAGTACGCAATTTGTCATTTGATATTGCCGAGAAATATCACTATCGCGACGGGAGAGAAAAAGCCGTAACGTGGTATCAAAAGGTTATCGACGACGGGGACCCGCGCGACTCGCTCTCCGGGGAAAGCCGTATGGCGATAGGAGATATGCACATTCGGGCCAAGGTGTATGACCTTGCCGCCCTGGCATTCACCAGCATCATGAACGATTTCGAGGGTACGCAGTTTGCTGAAGATGCCGAGATCTGGAGGGCGTATACCTACCGGAAAAAGGGTGATACCACCGCCGCCATCACTGCCTTCGAAGAGTTTATTGAACACTACCCGGAGTCGGAAGATGTTGACTACGCGGAGAAAGAGATTAAGAAATTGAAGGGAGAGCCGGAAGAAGAGAAGTAGTTGTAGGGTAGGAGTCCCTGACTCCTGCCATTAAATGGGTACCCCACCTAACAGGTGGGAAGTCATTAGGATCATCGTTGCCAAGACTTCAAAGATAATCCCCACCCGTTGGGTGGGCTACTTGGCTGACTTGGCTGACTCCTGCTACGGTGAACCGCGGGAGTGAGAACCCGACCTCAATGGTTACCACCGGGTAGGAAGACACATACCATGACTGAAAAGCTGTTGATATATGAAAAATCGGTACGCGGCAGGAAAGGATACAGCCTGCCGGACACGCGAAAGACCGAAGAGGAGATATGTGTCTCTATCCCGGAGAAGTTCCGGCGGTCGTCCGATGCCGAGCTTCCCGAAGTAACCGAGGGGGAGACGATGCGCCACTTCATCGGGCTGTCGGTTAAGAACCATCACATCGACAAAGGTTTCTACCCCCTGGGATCGTGCACCATGAAATACAATCCCAAAGTGAATGAGGCGGCGGCCGCGTTTGGAGGCTTCCTCGAGCGCCACCCCCTGTCTCCCGGCAACTCCGTACCGGGCATCTTACGCCTCATGTGGAGGCTTTCTCAGTTTCTGGCGGAAATCTCCGGCTTTGCTAACGTATCGTTGCAACCAGTGGCCGGCGCCCAGGGAGAATTTGCCGGTCTGTTGATCATGCGCGCCTATCACGCGGACAGAGGGGAAAAACGGACGAAGATCATCATACCGGACTCCGCCCACGGAACCAATCCGGCCTCGGTAGCTTCCGTCGGATTCACCTCTGTCCAAATCGCATCCAACGAGCACGGCATCATATCCCCCGAGGCCGTGGCGGCAGTGATGGGTGAAGAAGTGGCCGGAATGATGATGACCAACCCCAACACGCTGGGGCTTTTCGAGACTCATGTTAAGGAGATTGCCGACATCGTCCATGACGGCGGAGGGTTGATGTATCTCGACGGCGCCAACCTGAACGCTAACATGGGCATTTTCCGTCCCGGGGACGTTGGTTTTGACATGATGCATTTTAACCTGCACAAGACCTTCTCCACGCCTCACGGCGGAGGCGGGCCGGGTGGGGGAGCTATCGGAGTGACGGCCGAGTTGGAAAAGTTTCTGCCGCTGCCGGTTCTGGAAAAAAAGTCACAAGGCGACCTTTTTTTCAATTATGACCGGCCACGTTCTATCGGTCGGCTCCACAGCTTCTATGGAAACTTCATCAGCTTTGTCCGAGCTTATGCTTATATCAAGACCTTAGGGGGGGCGGGGCTGAGACGGGTTTCCGAGAATGCAGTTCTGAACGCCAATTACCTGAAGGAATTAGTGCGCGAAGATTATGAACTTCCCTACGACAGCCACTGCATGCATGAGTTTGTCATCTCCGGGTCACGGCAGAAAAAGTTAGGTGTGAAGACCTTCGACATCTCGAAGCGTCTGCTCGATTTCGGGGTACACCCGCCGACTAATTACTTTCCTCTCATTGTCCCGGAGGCGATGATGATCGAACCGACTGAGACGGAAAGCAAAGAAACCCTCGATTATTTTGCGTCGGTGATGAAGCAGATTGCCCGCGAGGCTGCCGAAGACCCGGAAACGGTGACCTCAGCTCCACATCTTACGCCGGTGCGCCGTCTTGACGAGGTCGGCGCCGCGCGCAAGCTGGATGTTTGCTACATGGTTCTGTAGGGCAGAAGTCTCCGACTCCTGCCTATTATCGGCAGGTGTGAGGCACACCTGCCCTACCTGAGAATGGTGTTATTGCTTGTGATTCCCAACCGATCTCCTTTCTTGGGGGCATCGGTTTTTTGCTTATGATACACCTGGAAAACGTCACATACCGCTACCGCGACGACGGCAAACTGGTATTACGAAATCTCAATCTCGATATACGGGCCGGCGAGTCAGTGTGTATTATGGGAGCTAACGGCTCCGGTAAGTCGACGCTGGCCAAAATCCTGGCCGGTTTGATTGACGTCAAACAAGGACGCGTTTCTGTCGAAGCCGGCGACACTTCTCCGATGCCGGTCGGGATTCTCTTTCAGAACCCGGACAACCAGATGGTCTCCGTCACCGTCGAGAAGGAGATCGCCTTTGCGCTGGAGAATCTCGCCGTCCCCCAGCCAGAGATGGAAAGATTCATAACGGAGACCCTCGAGCGGTTCTCCATTCCACACCTGCGGTCGCGCCTGACAAGCGAACTCTCCGGCGGGGAAAAGCAGCGGGTGGCGCTGGCGGGGGTTATGGTCTGCCGGCCACCGATTTTAGTGCTGGATGAACCGGATTCCTTCCTCGATGAAAGCGGCAAGGCCACCCTTATGGAAGAGCTGGCAAAACTTCGTCAGAGCAATCCCTCAATGATCCAGATTCACATTACCCAATACCCCAGCACGGCGGAACGATACTCCCGGCTGATCGTCCTGGACAGTGGAACTGTCGCTGCCGATGCTGCGCCGCAAAAGATTTTTCAGGATAGAGCCTTTTGCATCAGGACCGGGCTGAGCTTTTCCCTGGAGAACGGGCGGCACATCGTTATCCCAACCAGCTCTGTCAACGGCGCTGCAAAACGTCCCCCGAGCATAAACAAACTGGCGCTGCGAAGGGTCTGCTTCCATTACCCCGGAGAGCGTGAGGTACTTAGAAACATCAGTTTCGGCCTTGAGAAGGGAGAAACCATCGGTCTGGTTGGTCCGTCGGGTTCGGGGAAAAGCAGTTTGGGACTTCTACTCTGCGGCCTTCTGAAACCCGGTTCCGGCTCTATCGAGTATCTCGATGACAACCGTCAGTCGGTGCCGCCTGACCGGCTAGTCGGCCGGGTGTCGGCGGTTTTCCAGCAGCCGGAACGACAGTTCTTTCTGCCTACTTGCTCGGAAGAGATTGCCTTCGGCCCGAAAAACCTGCGCTGCTCGCTAAGCGAAACGGAGATCGAAGCCCTGTTGGCGATGGTCGGACTGGAGCCGAGAACATTTGTGGCGAAGGATCCTTTCACTCTCTCCGGCGGGGAAAAACGTAGACTGGCTTTTGCGGCGGTATTGTCGATGTCGCCGCAGTTTGTGGTCTTTGACGAACCGACCTGCGGGCTGGATCAGGAGGGAGTGGGGCGCTTTATCCTGCTGGCCCAGGCCCTGAAACAGCGAGGGGTGGGGATGGTGATTATCACCCACGACGGCGACATTATAAAGACCCTAACCGACAAGGTGCTTTACCTGAAAGGAGATTCGAGCTGGATTGAGTTGTCTCGGACGGAGTTTTTCGAGGGGGACGGCTGGGCTGGTGTCGTCTCACTGCCCACCAGTTGTGAAAATACTCCCCCAAAATAATCTCTAATAAATGATCTTGACTTGCAGCCAAAAATCATTATAATCACCTTTCGAAAGGCCATACAATGGTGGGGTGGCCCACCGCTTGTGGTGGGTTTTGTCGACAAAAGTGGCTTGCCACCTTTTAAGGTGATCCTGTGAGGTCACTAAAGGCAGACTATGTCTGATTTATACAAGCTTTCGCATTTCAGTTATCCTGTTGGAAATTCAATCTTTCCCTATAAAATAATTGGAGGAGTTAATTGCCTGAACGATCAGATGTCATCCTCGATGAGAAAAAAATAAGCCGGGCTCTCACGCGCATCGCTCATGAGATTCTTGAACGCAATTCCGGTGCGGAAACGCTAGTCATCATTGGCATCCTGACCCGCGGGGCGCATCTCGCGCAGAGAATCGCCGGGATAATTGAGAGCTTGGAGGGAGTCAAGGTGCCGGTCGGCTTAATGGACATCGGCCTCTATCGTGACGACGTCCACTCCAAGCTTGACCAGCCGATTGTTCAAAGAACCGATATACTCTTTCCGGTCGTTGATCGCAACGTCATTCTGGTTGATGATGTACTGTTTACGGGCCGCACGATCCGGGCGGCGCTGGACCAGATCATTGATTTCGGGCGACCGAGAACAATCCAATTGGCCATTCTTGTCGACCGCGGACACCGGGAACTGCCGATTAGGGCCGACTACGTGGGAATCAATATTCCCACCTCGAAAACCGACCGGGTAGTTCTGGGAGTTATCGAGAAGGAGGGAACCGACCGCGTGTACGTCATAAGAGACGACAACGCCGCTGAGAAAAAGGATTCGAGCGCAAAGACCGAAAAGAGCAATCGCACCGGGAGGGAAGCATGAGCCGTCTGAATTCTCGGCATCTGCTGGGACTGGAAGAAGTTCCCAAAGAGGACCTCACTCTCATCCTGGACACCGCGGAGACCTTTCGGGAAGTTCTTGACCGCACCATCAAAAAAGTTCCCACTCTCCGCGGCATCACTGTTCTGAACCTGTTTTACGAACCCTCCACTCGAACGCGCATCTCCTTTGAACTGGCCGAGAAACGATTGTCGGCCGACATTGTCAATTTCACTGCCTTGACTTCTTCGGTCGAAAAAGGGGAGTCGCTTCGCGATACCGTCCAGAATATCGAGGCCATGAGAATTGACATGGTGGTGGTGCGGCACGGCTCGCCCGGCGCCCCTTATTTTTTGACGCAGTGCATGGATGCCAACATTATCAATGCCGGCGATGGCGCCCACGAACACCCGACACAGGCCCTTCTGGATATGTTTACCATCCGCAAAAAGTACGGCCGGCTTGACGGCTTGCGAGTGGTGCTGGTTGGCGACGTTAAGCACTCGCGAGTTATTCGTTCCAACGTCTGGGGACTGAAAACAATGGGCGCCTCAGTGGCGCTCTGTGGCCCGGCTACCCTGCTTCCCTACAAGATAGAGCAGCTCGGATGCGACGTCTACACCAATATCGATGAAGCGCTCGAAGGGGCCGATGTCGTCAACATCATGCGCATCCAGCTTGAGCGGCAGGAGGCGGGCTTGTTTCCTTCTCAGCGCGAATACACCAACCTGTTTGGCATCAACCGGGAGCGCTTGAAGCGCTTGAACAAGAACTATACTATCATGCACCCTGGCCCGATGAACCGCGGCGTGGAAATAACCAGCGACGTTGCCGACAGCGACAGTTCCGTTATTCTCGATCAGGTAACCAACGGGCAAGCGGTGCGCATGGCGGTGTTGTACTTGCTGCGAGGACGAGAAGGAGAAATGGGCGAATGATGGATAATGGCGAATATGATCTTGTCATAAGAGGCGGGCATGTCATCGACCCGGCGTTAGGGTTTGGCACCAACGCCCACATTTTCATCAAAGAGGGTGTCATTGTGGAGGTTGCCGGCGACTCAGAGGCGGCGCAAAAGCAGATAGAAACCCTTGTTGCTGACCGGGTGGTCAAGGCCGAAGGGAAAATCGTTGTGCCGGGACTGATTGACATGCACGTTCACCTTCGCGAGCCGGGTCGCGAGGATGAGGAGACCGTGGAGTCCGGCTGTCGCGCGGCGGCGGCGGGTGGGTTTACCTCGGTCTGCTGTATGCCCAACACTACGCCCCGAATCGATAATCAGGAAACGGTCAAGTTTGTCCAGGACCGGGCCAATAACGCCGATGCCCGCGTTTACGTAGTCGGTGCCATCACCAAGGACATTGCCGGCAAAGAACTATCTGAGATTGGTGACCTGGTCAAGATGGGCGCGGTGGCCATAACTGATGATGGCAACTATGTCCAGAACCCCGAAATCATGCGGCGGGCACTGGAGTACGCCAAGATGTTTGACATCCCTGTAATGCAGCACGCCGAAGACCAGTACCTGTGCGACGGGGCGGTTATGAACGAATCGTTTCAATCCCTGCGACTCGGTCTAAAAGGAGCCCCGGCGGTGGCCGAAGAGATCGCCGTTCTACGCGATATTGCGCTCTGCCGGATGACCGGCGCGCGTCTTCATTTTCAACACATTACCACGCGGGGCGCGGTAGATGCCATCCGAAAAGCAAAACAGGAAGGGGTAAAAATCACCGCCGAAATCACCCCCCACCATCTGGTTCTGACCGATGAGGAGATCGGGAAGCAGTTCAATACCAACCTCCGCGTAAACCCTCCCCTGAGAACTAAACGGGACCAGGCAGCTTTGATCGAAGGGCTGGTAGACGGCACCATCGACTGTATCGCCTCCGATCACGCTCCCCATTCCGCTGAAGAGAAGGATTGTGAATTCGACAAGGCTCCCCCCGGCACGACAGGCCTCGAGACGACGTTAGGTCTGGTCAAAACCTACATTATTGATCGAGGCTATCTGAACTGGGCTGACGCGGTTAAGAAGATGACCATCAACCCGGCCCGAATCCTGAACCTCCCCTGCGGGTCGCTGGCGGTCGGTTCGCCGGCGGACATTACAATCATAGACCCCGACAAACAATGGGCGGTGCAGGCCGACAAGTTCCGCTCCCGATCAAGGAATTCAGCCTTTATCGGCTTCAAGCTCTCCGGCCAGGTTTACAGAACTATCCTCGGCGGCCGGGTGGTATTTGAGCAGTAAGCAATTGTCTTATCCCGTCGGGTCACACCCGCCCTGGCGGGTAAGACCCGACAGAATATAAGGTCCTTGCCTACGGACACGGCGCAGGCGGCGGGCCACCAAAGAATATGAACTGGACTAGGTCGATCACGTCAACAACGTTGATCCCGCCGTCGCCGTTAACGTCGCCCTCCTCGAAACACGGGGGTGCCGGGCCACCAAAGAATATGTACTGAACCAGGTAGGTCAGGTCGGCAACGTTGGGGCCCCCACCGCTGTAGTCAGCGTCGCCGCGGATTCCGTCGTCGTTGCAGCAGGTAGTATCGATGTCGCCGGTGACAACCAATGACAGATCAAGCGAGCCGATGCAGTCGTGGAAGACAAAGCCTGACCCCTCAATAATCATAAAGTTGTATCCCCATACATCGATAGAGATCCACTCCGGGTTGTAGTCCGCCATTTCCCAGTCAGCTATGAAATGGGGAGGCATTTGATCTACAGGTCCGTCATAGAGTGTATCACGACCGATATACAGCAACTCAAGGTCCGGCGGCAACCCCGGCAGCGGAGGCATGCTGTCTCCGGGGGGTTGGCCTTCGAGTGACCACACATCCGTCGAGTAGTTGACTACAAATGTAAGCCAGCTCCCGGCGCCCGGCTCCAACTCAACGATATCGAAATCGATATGGACGGTCTTCTTGCGGTCATACGTGAACGGATGATCGTAGAACCAGATGTTCCAGAACTCCCACTCAGGTCCGGCATAGAACCACCAGCCATTGACATCACCCGGCGGGTAGTAGCCCATACCACCGGTCATTGAGGGAATTATCATTCCGGTTGGGTCAAAGGCAATCCAGAACAGGTTCGTTTGCGGATCGGTGGGTTCCCAGATGTCGATCCAGTCCAACTCGCCCCAGAACGCCCAGACGGCGTCGTCGTTCCAGTGATCCTGGGTCGATTTCCAACCCCAGTATGTAACCTGAGGTTCAGCTACAATTGCAGAGATGTTAACCCAGTAGATTGTGCCGGAATCCTGCCAGAACCAGTTGGGCTCGGGCAGACAGATGTTGTACTGCCAGTACGCTGTGTGGTCATCAGGGATAACCTCACCGGTTGCGGGGTCATACCAGCCTTCCATAGAAGGCGGATCGATGGGCGTATAGTCGAATTCCTCAACGTAGAACTCCCAGAGAGTAATACCGGGACGGCTATACGGGATGGAAGGCGGGTCCGCGGGTATGTCTGCATGGATGCTGAGCCAGAAACCAATCACCTGGCCTTCAATCCCGTTCTTCCAGGCACCCCAGAAGTGGAAGTCCTTGATCCAGCCGGTATCCATGCACAGGAAGTCCTCGGCCAGGACCATCGGCTGCGTGGCATTCACTGCCCAGCCCTCTTCATCCGGCAATTGCGGGAAGTGGTGCTTGTAGAGGTCGCCCGGCTGCCAGTCACACTCCTCCTGCGGCTCACAGTTGGGAGAATTGGTCTCGCCATCGACCCAGTATAGCGGGTAGCCTGGCGGTGGCGGTGACCAGAAATCATACCACTCGTACCACAGGCCATTGTTGTACATATTCCAGTTGTCGCACGTATCGGGAGCTGGGTTGTCGTCAAACAGTATTGACGGGGTGGATCCGGCCGCACCGCTCGTGTACTCCAGTCCGATGAAGAACGGTCCGTTTACACAGCAACCGCCGGGG
>Ga0307437_1000041_pt1 | contig 93663 bp, 66 predicted proteins | sample SalMarWE160390MG_FD_202146 | JGI IMG/M metagenome (GOLD analysis project Ga0307437, IMG submission 202146) | Salt marsh sediment microbial communities from the Plum Island Ecosystem LTER, Massachusetts, United States - WE1603-90 | ecosystem: Environmental > Aquatic > Marine > Intertidal zone >...
ACCGACGATCGCTTCCTCGAACTCATACAGGCATACAATAACACACCACGAAAATGTCTGGACTTTCTAACACCAGCGGAGATATTTTGGAATAACATGTTGCACTTCAAATGTGAATCCACCTTCCTGTTTTCACAGGAATGACGACCTCATTTTTTTCTCTCCGGCACTTGTGATACAACCTCACCCCGCCCGATACCTAAGGAGCGAAGGAGCTGTCATGCGGGGTCGCATGACAGCACTCCGATACTGGTTACCTCTTAGAACGCACCTTAGTATAACAGACCAGGCATACTTGATAAAAAGGGAACTATGAGTCAAGTTTACTATTGCCAGAATAGAGATTTATATTATCCTGGTTTCAGGTCAAATCGAGAAACAAAACGTCTGTCATACACTCACTCGCAAAATTTGAGGTGTCAAAGTGAAATACCGTCAAAGACTCATGAATTTCATTATTCCAATCATGACCATTGCTCTGGCCGCTGGCCCAACCAGTTTCGGTAAAACGTCCCCCTTGCGCCGTGAGGTAGCCTCAAAGCCGGTTTATGAGACACTGCTCGATTACTTAAACACAAACCAGATCATCTTCAAACTGAAAGAAGATGTGGGGCAATCAGACTTTGACGAAGGGAAGTTCCTGATGACTGGAACCGAGTGTGCGCGGCCGAATCAACTCATATCGCTTCAGAATGCGGTTGATTGTTGCGATCGGGATATCAACACCCTCGGTGAGCAGGAGATGATGCAGCTTCTTGGCCCCCCATCCACATCGCTGACGAAGCCTGACTACCTGAAGTTCTCTCTTCCGTGATGTTTGTTGGGGATGGCGGTGGGGACGACGAGATCGGTCATGCAGGGATACAACACTACCACTGGCACGGTAGCGATTCAACCAACGATAACCGGTCCGATGGCTGATGCAAAATTCCCGACATAAGTCGCTGATATTTGCCTCGGGGCGACTTGCTAACACGATAAAACGAATTCGTTCTTCCATAACACTGGTTGTCCGCCATGGCATAGCATATTCCTCCTTACTGAGAAATATACCACTGTAACCTATGTCGTGATACAACCTGTGTCACATGTAGTGATACTAAACAGGACTCCCGCCCTACGGGCCTATCTTACAAGACCTTGCGAAGCACTGAGCACAGGCGCTCGCTGATCGCATAAAGCCCAGCCCTACTGAAATGGATCCCGTCAGCCTTGAAGAGATGTTCCGTTGTCGTTGATTGCTCGAACTCGGTTTCAATATCCAGAAGTATGGTTCGCTCCTCAGCGGCAATATCTCTAACGATCTCATTGTACTGCTGATGCATATGCAATGCAGCCTCTTTGTTCGAGGTCAATCGTAGCTCCACCAACCAGTCCGGTACCCCCTTTTGGTAAAAAGACGTTGGGGATGTCATTAGCACAACCGATGTGCCATTCTTCCTGAATGTGCGAACCATCGCGAGCAGGTTTTGGCGGTACTGGTCAGCGGGTACTCTGACTTCGTCTATGATGTTTTTTTCGTCAGAGCCGGAGAGTGATGCCAATAACATCCGGCAAAACTGCACCAGTCGCGAACTACCCAGCAAGTTAGGCAGAAACCTCATGTTCCGACCCAGTGCATAATCTTCGTCTGTCGCACCGTATGCGAGCCAATGATCGTTCCAACCGTAGCAGATCACTGCCAAATCAGGCTCCAATGCAGGAGCCACTTTCTCAGCAATAACTTTTCCTTGGTAACTGCTGTAACCAGTGACAGCCAGAAGCGCACATTCATATCGGATTGCATCGGCGGCAAGGGAGCTGTTTAGGCAGCGCTCCAGAAGCCTGGCATAATCCTGCTCGGCGCAAGAATCTCCCAGCACGACAACCCGGCACACACCACCAGGTTTCGGGGTAATGATGTCCGGCCCCCAAAACCCCAGACTATTGATACCAGGCTCGTATGGAGATCTTTTCCAGAATAAGTCTTGGTCTGGTTTGAAATAGGCTATCGCCTCCGGTCTGAGTCCGCCAAAACTGATGTGAGCGCCCCAGTGATAGTCGATCATACGTAGACAGAGTTCCGGTACAAACGTTATCCCTATGATTGCCGCCAGTGTGAGGAAACCCTTTGTTTCCACTCCACGGCGTCCCAGCCAGCCAATCAGGTGCCAAGCAACGATTGCTATGACAATCGAACTGACAGGCAACCACCAAGATGCTTGCTTGATGATGATCAGGTAGAGAGACTCTAACGACAATACTGCAAGAGTCAGCACGAGTACAACCCTCGTGTATACCCAGTTACTCCGACTCATGAAACACCGTCACTCCTTGCCATTTAGACTTAGCGTTGCCATTGTACGTCTCCTTCTCACATTCACTATGCGGTCTGCATAACTAAAGATTGATATACATACTAATTATAATCGTCACAGATTCATAAAGCAAGAACGGTTACGCACTAACGGTTGAAACTCATACGTTTTGTTTTGTATATTGTCTGCTCATGTAGACCGCAATCTGAAAGTGGATGAAATCCTTGATGTCTTGTGTAGAGAGCAGCTGTTAGGAGGGGCCGCGATCAGAGATCGCGACCCGAAAGTTATTTTCGCTCCATGCCGCTTGTTGGACATGGACGCCGTCAATCACACCCGCACGCTTTTTGACTTTCCTACGGGCATGGCGGAGGAGGATCACCATCAAAGAACAGGAAGTCAACCAGGTAGGTCAGGTCAGCAACGTTGATCGCACCAACACCATCACCATTAACGTTACCCTCTTCATCACACGGGGGCAGCGGCCCGGCCCCTGATCCGATTGAGGCGGGCGATGTCGACTGCTCAGGTAGCATCAATGTTACGGATTTGACGTACTTGGTGGACTATCTGTTTGGCGGCGGCCCTCCACCATGTGGTTGTTAGAGGCAGACTTCCTTCGAGGCGAAACAAGTCCCGGCGTCTCTCTGTTCACGCGGCGCTGCCGTGTGCTGCGGTTACATTGTAAGTACGCTTTCTCCAGAAGTGAGCGCCCGGCGCCTCTATCGCTGATTCCTTAACCGGGTGAGCTGCAAGAAGTTGCTATCATTTGGTTAAGATTAACCCAGGCTGCAGTTTCGCGTTTTTTTGGGCGAAATTGCTTGCTAATAGCCAACTAATTTTGTAATTTTCTAAGTTTAATGGTGCGAAAAAAAGGAAGTGTTTTAGACAATTAGGTCACTTTATTCGTCAATAGACAAACCTTAAAGAGAGTGTGAGGATTATGTCACAGAAAAACTTAACAACAGCCATTGTTTTGCTCTTCTTTTCTTTTGCTTTCACTGTTCCCGTTTTTGGCCGGGCAAAGCTTGACGACGGTTCCAAAGAGTTCGGTGGTAGTATGGCAACGGCGGGGCCCTCTCACTGCCTTGCCGGTCATCGGGTAGGCAAAATGGTGTTAGCTGTTAACAACAATGGATCCTTTGGTGACGGGTTTGCAGTTACGGGAAGCGACTGCTTTACCGGTCAGTATGTTCCCTCATGCGAATATCCCAAGGGCTCCAACACATGCTACCTTTTTGCCGCTTCTTTCTGGGTCGGCGCCGTGGTGGGTCGCGACACGTTGGTCTCGGTAGGTGCCGATGGATGGCAGCATACGCGGGAGATGTTCCCCGACGATGCAGCCTTTGCCGTGATAAAAAAAAGGTCAATCATTGATCCGTCCAAGCCGGAATTTGAGAACGCAATTTCCGAGGAGGACTACATTTTTACCTACGCCGACACGCTCACTGAAGGCGTGGATACTGACTACTTTGGGGGCCGTCCCCACCAACCTCTGAATATCCAGGTGACTGAGCGCTCGTTTGCCTGGTCGTATTCCTATGCTGAGGATTTCGTGCTCTTTGACTACCAGATAAAAAACATCGGGTATCGGATGCTGGAAAACGTATACATGGGCATCTATGTCGATGCCGACGTCTACGGAGGCGCTGAAGGAACTGGATTTGCCGACGATATCTGCGGCTTTTTGGAAACCATACCTGATACAGTCACCGAAGACTGTATCTATGAGGACACGGTGAATATCGCCTGGATTAGCGATAACGACGGCGATCTGAAATTGGCGGGTTCGGCGGAAGGTAGCCCGGTTCCTCACGTGACCGCTACCCGTATTGTCCGTACCCCAGCCACAACTCTGGATGTTTCCTTTAACTGGTGGGTTAGCAATGGAAACCCTAATCTTGATTTCGGCCCTCGGGAAAGGCCGTTCAAGGGTAGATGGGAAGAGCAATGGCGCGATTTGAGAACCGGCGGCATGGGGACGCCGGAAGGGGATGTCAACAAGTACTATTTCCTGCGCAATAAGGAGTTTGACTACGATCAGATATTTACAGACACTATCTCAGTCAACGACCCATTGTGGATGCCCCCTAACCAGGAACTGGCGGATAATATTGCTGATGGTTTTGACACCCGGTATCTTTTATCTTTTGGGCCGTTTAACATTGATCCAGGCCAGACTCTTCCGATATCCTTTGCCTACCTGGCCGGCGAGGACTTCCATACCGACCAAAGTAACTATGACAATAACCTTGACATTTCTAACAACTGCTACCACCCTAAGGAATTTTACAAGGGGCTGAACTTTAAAGATTTGGGTGAGAACGCCGTCTGGGCCTCGTGGATATACGACAACCCTGGTGTCGATACTGATGATGACGGAGACTCCGGGGAATACCGCATCTGCGTTCTGGAGTCTGTGGTGTTAGACTCGATATGCGATACTGTTATCGAAAACGAGGATACGATTATTACCTGTGAGTATATATCCATTCCAACGATTGCCGATACGATCTGGTATGAAGGTGACGGCGTTCCGGACTTCCGAGGGGCCTCGCCGCCGCCGGCACCTGAGATCTGGATTGACCCCTCGGTGGGTTCGCTGCGCATCCGTTTCAACGGTCAGCGGTCCGAGACTACCCGAGACGTCTTTTCTCGTAGCATCGACTTTGAAGGGTACCGTATCTACCTGGCCAGGGATGCCCGGGCTTCCAGTTATAGTGTCGTGACCTCGTATGATTTGGAGGACTACAACAAGTTTGTCTACGATGCGAGCCGGGGAGAGTGGGATCTGAACGACGTGCCGTTTACGATGGAGAGGCTGCGATGTTTATATGGTGATTCCTGCAACGATCCCTTCTTCGACCCGCTGGTCTATACACCCTCTTCACCGTACCATTACTATGGCATATGGGGTGATTCGGTTTTCTATTTTGCCGCGCAGGATTTCAACCAGGCCGAACTTGGTTTGCCGGGCAGCATTCGCAAGCCGTATCCTGACCAGCCGTTTCCCTCGCATCCGGATCCTGATTCGGCTCGTCCGGAGGAGTTGACCGAGGATGGGTATTTCAAGTACTTTGAATACGAGTATGTGATCGACAATCTGCTGCCGACGGTTACGTATTGGGTGAACGTGGCAGCGTTTGATTTTGGTTCCCCCTCGTCGGGGTTGCCGTCTTTGGAGAGTTCGGTGACGGTGGGTGCCAAGAGCGCCTATCCTCTCAGTTCCTCCGACGAGGTGGCGCAAAAGGACTTGAAGGTGTTTGTGTATCCGAATCCATATCGTATAGATGCCGGATACCAGAAGCTGGGGTTTGAGGGTCGCAATATCGAGATGCAGCTTCCCCCCGACAAGATGCGGTTAATTCACTTTGCCAACTTGCCGGACACTTGCACCATACGGATTCACACTCTTGACGGCGACCTGGTGCGCGAGATAGTCCATAACATGGACCCCTCCGATCCGAACGCGTCGCATGACACCTGGGATTTGATCACGCGCAACACGCAGTTGGTGGTGTCGGGTCTTTACTACTGGTCAGTTGAGGCGAAGGATGGTGAGGTCCAGATCGGCAAGCTGGTCATTATAATGTAAGCGGCGCCGATGGGAGCGGTGCGTATGTTTTTGAAAGGTCGCCGGCAGGCAATCTTGTGGGCGGCCTTTCTTGTGCTTTTGATTGCGGATACCGCCGTCTGGGGGGAAATAAATCCCAAGATCAGCGCTGGTGGCAAGCGCCTTTCCGCGTCCGTGGCAGCGGGCATCCCAATTGTCTATACCGCACACAATCGCGGCAACATTCAACTGGCAATTGCCAACAACGGCACCTTTGGAACCCTGGGTGGTACCATTCCGGATCCCTTTACCGGTGAATCTATCCCATCATGCATCTACCCCAAAGGCAGCGACATCGTTTACCTCTGGGTGGCCGCCGTCTGGATCGGAGCCGTTGTACAGCGCGACACTCTTGTCTCATGCGCGAACGAGGACTGGTATCGTACCTTGGAGTTCTGGCCAAGCACAAATTTTGTATACAAATCTATGGATATTAACAGCCCCTTTTATGACCCTGACGCATACTCCGAACAAGACATTCTGTGTGAATATACCGACACCGTTACCTCACCCAATCTGGTGGAACGGGACCCCACCGACAACAGACCCCACAAGCCGCTGAACGTCAAAGTCACCCAGAGGTCGATGGCGTGGAGTTACTCCTACGCCGATGACTTCATCCTGTTTGACTACCAGGTTCAAAACATAGGGGAGGAAGACCTCAAAGATGTGTACATTGGCATCTACGTGGATGGAGACGCTTTCCATATCACCAGATATGGAGGGGCAGGTTGGAATGATGATATTGTGGGCTTTTACAGGACTCACCCAGCTCCTGAAGGGTGCGGTTTTGTAGATACCATCAATATTGCTTACACAGCCGACAACGACGGCGACCCTGACACATTATCTGGTCAGTGGGATTACCGTTCCCCCCGTAGTGCTGTAGGTGTACGAGTCGTCCGAACGCCGTCCACATCACTAAGGTACTCGTACAACTGGTGGATTATGAACTACACTAACCCAACACGCGACTTCGGTCCGCGGCGTCAGGGGACAGCAGACGACCCGTATCGGTATTTTGGCAGCCGCCTGGGTACTCCGGAGGGCGACCGAAACAAATACTACGTCTTAAGTCACGAGGAATTCGACTACGACCTCTTATTCACGGCTATCAACCACAGCCAGGAGGGCTGGCTGCCGCCACCTCCAAATGCCGACTCTATTGCGTCGGGGTGGGATACGCGGTATCTGCTTTCCTTCGGCCCTTTTGACATCAGTCCGGGACAGAAGCTTCCCGTTTCCTTTGCTTGGGTAGGGGGTGATAACCTTCACGTAAGACCTTTGGATTTCAACAAGCTGTTCAAATCCGATCAGCCGGAGATTTATTACAGCTCTCTTGACTTTTCCGATCTTGCCACAAACTCCCGCTGGGCTTCGTGGGTGTATGACAATCCAGGAGTTGATACCGATGGTGACGGCTACTGCGGCCCGGAGAGAACCTGCTGTGATTCAGTCACCGGGATTTGTGACACGACCTATGCGGCTGGAGATGGCGTTCCCGATTTCAGAGCCGCGGGGCCACCGCCGGCGCCAAAGCTGCGGGTTATCCCGTCTGAGGGAAAACTGATCGTTCGCTGGAACGGTTTCTACTCGGAAACGACACCGGATATGTTCTCTAAAATTATCGATTTCGAAGGATACCGGGTGCACATTGGCCGGGACGACCGCCCCGCCAGCTTTTCAGTCGTCGCCTCGTACGACCGCGAAGACTACAACCGCTACCGGTATGAACAAAGTGTGGGGGGCGGCGCCGAGTGGGTCCTCGAAGAGATTCCGTTCACTGTTGACTCATTGCGCAGGATGTTCGGCGACCCGGACTTTGACCCCCTCTTTTATACCAGAGAGAGGCCTTTCGAATTCGAGGGTGAAAACTACTTCTTTGACGCTCAGGACTACAATGCCTCTTACCTGTCATACGTCTACGGGATACATAAAGTTTACCCCGATGCCGTCAATCCCGGCCCTGATCCTTCCCAGTGGAGGCCGGAGGACGTTACCGAAGAGTATGGCGTGCCGCTGCCGAGATTCTACGAGTACGAGTATGTCATCGATAGCCTCCTTCCTACGGTGCCCTACAATGTGGCGGTGACCAGCTTTGACTTCGGTTCCCCCCTTGTCGAGTTGACCGCTCTGGAAACCGACCCGACGAATAACACAATAGCTGCCTATCCACTGGCGACGGCTGACACCGTCGAAGCGTATGTGCTCGACGTCTATGTGTATCCGAACCCTTACCGTATTGACGGGCAGTACCGCGCCCTCGGCTTTGAGGGACGCCTTGAGCTGGATCGGCCAGCTGATCGGGTACGCGCCATTCATTTTGCCAATCTTCCCGCCAAGTGCACCATCAGCATATACTCGCTTGACGGCGACCTGATAAAGAAAATCGTTCACAATAAAGACCCCTCAGATCCGCAGTCGTCGCACGATCAGTGGAACCTGATATCCCATAATTACCAGGCCGTCGTTTCCGGGCTTTACTACTACGTTGTCGAATCGGAAGGGCGCACCCAGATCGGTAAGTTAGCCATTATCAAGTAGCCAGGCTAACCCCTTGCATCAATCTCAGCGGAAAGCTTCCGCCGGAACAACAGGTAACCCACTCCTGATACCACCGCCAGGGAGGAGATAAGCAGCCACGCCGAAGCAGGAGCATCCCCGAAATGGTCAAGAATTGCTCCCCCATACAACGGCCCGAACGACCATCCCGCGGCGACAAAGAAACCGTAAATGCCCATGTATCTTCCCATCCGTCCCGGTGGTGCCAGGCGCGAGGTCAGCGTCAAAGACGGCGGCGACATAAACATCTCGCCGATTGTGACCGTGGTAATGGCCAAAATAAAATACTCAAACCCTACCAGTATCCCCACCATGCCGTAGCCGATTGCATACAGAAAGGCGCCGTAGGCCAATTGTGTAGTCAAGGTGAATTTCGACAGAAGCCGCGTAATGGGAATCTGCAACAAGACAACCAGCAGGCCGTTCAAGCTGAAAAGGTAACCCAATTGCGTGGTTGAAATGCCGACCATTTCCACCGAGTAAACGGAAAAAGGGAGGATTAGCTGTGCCACTACTAAGTATAAAATAAAAATCAGGATCGCATGCCTGGCCAGGAGAGGATCGTCCTTGATGGCGATTATGTCTGAAAGCTTAAAACGGTCGGTTTGCCGGTCAGGCCGCGCCACCCTTAAAAAGATCAGGAAGATAAAGGAGGAAAGCAACGTAACGACGGCCGCTATCAAGAACAGCAAGGCGTAGGAGGAGGTTGCCAAAAAACCGCCTATGGCCGGCCCTGCGGCCCAGCCCAAATTTCCGGCGGTGCGGGTTATGGCATACCCGTCCAGGCGCTTTTCTTTCGGCAAGATGTCCGATACCATCGCGTTTGCCACCGGCTGGAAAATCGCTCCAAAGATTGAGTTTACCGCCAGCAAGATCGCACACCACCAGAAGCCCCAGTGCCAATTGATAGCTGACGCCAGGATCACAAAAACGACAGCACGGCCGTACTGGGCGGATATCAACATCCAGCGACGCTCAATCCGGTCGGAAATTTCTCCCCCAACCGCCTGAAAGACCGACCGAACCACGGCCATGACGCCGAAGAAAAGGCCGATCTCGATGATTGACATGCCAAACTCGGCGTAGAAATAGATACCGATAAATGGAATGGCAGCAGCGAACCCGAGGGCGCTGACAAACCAGCCGAGCGAAAGAATCCAGAGATTTCTGTCGAACTGGCGAAGGTAGGCGAGGCTCTTGTTCCACATTCTCAGGGCATATTAAGGCAAAGATGCCCTGCTGACAAGGACTGTTCGGTAGTTACTGTGGGCGGCAGATGTCCGCTGTGCATGCAAGTCGGGTTTCTCTCAGCCGAAGGTAGATTCTCAACCCGACCTGCAATTCTATGGGCAGTTCAGAAGCGGACCACTGAAAAATATGTAGTCCACCAGATAGATCAGATCGACGACGTTGATGCCGCCATCGCCGTTAACATCGGCTGCGAGCATGACAGGTGGAGACGGGCCGGCGAAGAACAGCCATTCAACGAAGTAATTCAGGTCAGGGACGTTGGGCCCATTACCGTCGCCGTCAACATCGCCGCACAGAGCAACAACGGAGACTTCCCCGACATCAACAAAGGGTTGATACTCCACATATCCGGCATCGAGATAAAGTGACTTTGAGCCATAGGTAGTGGTATCAAAGATGTCGGTACCAAGCCCCGAAATGTGCGTGAAATACAGATTGATAATCGTGCCATATCCCGGCTCAAGCGGTGGCGCGCCGCCGCCGTAGTCGGGAACGAGGTCAAAGACAAGTTTCCGGTTGGCCGGATCAATGCCAACCAGTTGCACTCTTTCAAAGTAATTCGAGCGGCAGCCAGCAGTATCGAAGTACAGGTATTGCAGCTCAATCGGTCCGTTCCAGGTAACGGGTAGAACAAAATGAACCAGAGGATGGGCGCTTCTCAGATAGATAGGGACTCTCAGCGTATCTCCAATACTTACCGCTGAGCTGATGTCCTCAAACCAGAGCGTATCCCCCAGTATCGCTATCATTTTCATTTGGGTGCGGTTATGCCAGCCGTCCGGCTGCACGTTTTCCAGGTAGACGTCGTAGGCGCCACTGATGTAAAACGTATGCAGCGGATTCTGCACCATCGAGCTGTCGCCGTCGCCAAAGCGCCACAGCCAGTTTGAAGCGCCAACTGTGCTGTCGGAAAACTGCACGGTCAGCGGTGACTGGCCGAAGGTCGTATCGGCGTAAAAGTCAACAAATGGCGGATTAGTGTTGCCATAAGCGATGTTGTATACGTCCCAGTTGGCGACGGTAAGATCGTTCTTGAAGGAGTACTGATAATAGATGATGACATCGCTCACCAGCGCCTGAGCAAGTGAGACCCAGCCCGAAACGAGATCATAGCAGTAATCGGCATCATTCAGTGGGGAACCACCAACGATTACCGAGTCGATAGAATAGAGCGGATGGTGCCTGACGTAAAAGAGCTTGCGCGAGAAAGGGGGATAGATAGTATCCGCTCTCATCTCGACCCCGTCGGCATCGACATCAACCCACGCCAGTTCCTCAACAACCGTCGACAGATTGGCCTGCCAGACCGGCGCAGAGGTAAAAGAGTCGCCCAGGTTTTCATATACGCGGGGTCGGTCCCACCACCTGCCGGCCGCCAGGTCGTCATCGCCATCGTTGTCGTAGTCATATAACGAGAGTGCCGAACCGTAACCACCGTTGGAAGACTGCCACCCATAATTCGGATTAAGACTGCCGGCACCGTTATTATAGTAGACTCGATAGTAACCCCCGCCGCCGCCCTGATTGTTGTAGGCGATAATAAGATCAAGCCAGCCGTCGCCGTTGACGTCGCCAAATATCAGAGTGTTAGCCGGTTCCACGTCATTTGACTGCCACGTCGGGGAGGTTTCCAGAGTTCCCGAACTATTGTAATAGACTGCCGTCGCGATGTCATCGTAGCAGAAAGCCAAATCAAGATCACCGTCGTTGTCGACATCACCCCAGGTAACGTCCATGCCTTCCGTGAGCATCGTCGACTGCCAGCCCGGTACTGTCTGAAGAACGCCATTCACGTTGAAGTAAATCAGGTCCCGTTGTTTCTGGGTGTTGTATCCTTCGCCCGTGGCAAAAGCCAGATCGAGGTCACCATCCCCGTCAACATCACCCAGGGCACAGGAGAATGAGTAGATGCTGTCACCGGTGTACCAGTCAGGGGTGGTGTGTGGCAGGCCGTTGGAATTGAAGTACAGGTTGGAAAGTCCTGCGGTTGAAAATCCGCCGGTACCGAGATAATTGGCAACGGCAAAATCGGGGAAACCGTCATCATCAATGTCTCCCACGGCGCAGTGGCCGGAGTATTCCGCATTGGCTGAAAACCACGAGGCGCCGCCGGGTAGGGTGCCGTACTGAGAGATGTAGATTGTATTTGACGCCAGAGCCATGTCATTGCCGTTGGAAAAGAACACGTCGATGTACCCGTCATTGTTACAATCACGCCAGATCATCCCGGTGCTGTACACACCAGCTTCACCCGACTGCCAGAACGGGTCAGGGTCTATCGGTACCTGGCCGGCGGCGTGACTGACCAGGATTGTGAGCAAAGCTGAAAGCTTTACAATCATATACTTATTCTGTAACATGAGCACTCTCCGATGGAGCTATTGTAGTACACCAATTGTATCAATGACAATATAACATGAATACTTAGATTTCCAAGCCCGATTTGGTTGTTCGATTGCCCGAACCGAGTATCAGCGTTTCTTATCAAGGTAAGTTGACGACAGGTACTGACCGATCCGGGCGAGGTTCTCTTGCAGTTGGGGCGGGGATAAGACCTCGACATCGGCGCCGAATCCCAAAAGCCAGCGCTGAATTTCCTCAAGCCCCCGGGTAATGACTTTGTACAGCACCTCGTTTTCGCTGATTCGTTCGATTGACTCACTCAGATGATGTTTGCCCGATAGAACCACACGAGCGGCGGCACCTCGAAACTTGATGACTACTTCGACAGGTTCGCCGCTGAACAACTGCCAGCTCCCTTCGAAGTAGGTTTCCGGGGTGACATCGTCACGCTTGTTGAACCTTTCATCGAGCATTCTGAGTTGCAGGACCCGGTCAACGCGAAAGGTTCTGATTTCCCGGCGCAGGCGGCAAAAAGCAACAAAATAAAAAGCTCTCCCCCGAAAGATGATAAAGTATGGCTCGACGACTCTTTTGGTCACGCCGGACTGAATCGAGTCGTACTCCAATTCGAGGCACTGCCAGGATGTAATGGCTTCTTCAATAACACCGTAGAACTTTTCCCCTTTTTCCTGCGCCGCCGAGGTTGCAATTTCAATGTGTGTTGTTTCTGGGGTGAACCTCTGCTTTTTCCTCACCGAATCCGATAGACCGGCTTCCACTTTGGCTTTTATTCTTCTCAGCGGCGCCTGGTACTTTTCGGTTTTGGTCAGGGGTGAGGATTGAAGAGCCAGTTTGAGACAGTGGTACTCGTCAAAATCGAAGTTCAGCGGCGGCAGAAAGTTGCCCGAGGCCAGCTTGTACCCGTTGTCATAGTAGATGGGGACGTTGGCCTCTGAGAGAGCAACCATATCGCGATAAATCGACCGTTCGGTAACCCCACATTCTTCGGCAAGCTTGCGGGCATTCAAGTTCCTGCGGGCTCGCAGCAGATTAAGGATGTAAAGCAGTCTGTCGTACTTGGGCATACCCATAGTTGCATTCTCCGTGGGAAATATAACCAAATAATCCGGCCAATTCAATATGGGAAGTTCCCCATTGCGCTGGCTGACCGGCAATGTAATGGCCTGTGGCGCTATCCCCATACCTGCCCATCAAAGCATTGAGTTTCAGACAGTTACAGCGCCTGGCCACCCCGGCATCCCCTTTGCACGACTCGCCAAGAGAAACACAGGAGCAACCCTTGAGCATTGGGGGATACTATGGCGAGAAAACACAAAAGGAGAACTGATCCATCCGAGGGCTTTGGGGATTCATTTCTGTTCAGATTTGGGTCCAAACTGTTTTTGAGTCTGGCGGTCGTCATCGCCTTTTTAACCCTGGCGCAGTGCACCATAAAAAAGCCGGAATCTCCACAGTGGAATACGCAACTCACGATTCCTGCGGTGAACAGGACATACACCATGGAAGAACTGATAGGTAAGATTGACCAGGAAGGGTTGGAGATCGATTCCTCCGGGATCGTGACCTACTCCATCACGGAAGATCTGGACACGGTACAGCTGGAAGAAGACCTGCTGACGACCTCGGATCTGTCCTACGTAATATCAGAACAAGTGGGAACCGTCAGTCTTAACCCTCCCGACATGGACCCGGTTACGGTCAGTCTATCTTCGATCAGCGGGCTGGCCAGCTCGCTGCCCGGCGACAGCGCCAACGTGGTAGAGACGAGCTTCGACCTCTACAACGACATGCCCACGATCACCAGCTTCTCTCAGGCTACAATATCCAACGGGCAAGTGGAGGTAGTAGTTGACAACGGCCTCGGCGTCAGCCTGGACACGGTAATCATTGAAATCTTCGACATCAACAATGGCTGGACAATAGCAACCGACACTTTTCCGACGCCGGTAGCGAGCGGCGACACTGACTCTTTGTCTCTCTCGCTGGATGGGAAGACCATCTCAAATGACCTTCGAGTGATCAATCACTGCTACACACCCGGCGGTTTGGTTGACTCTGTTTCAAGTCGCTACATCAGCACCGAGCTGGTCTTTGCCGACAGCCTGGAAGTTACATCGGCAGTGGCGGAGGTGCCGGCTTTGTCGCGGGAGTATTCTCAGCAGGTAGCGCTGGACGAAAGCAATCGTATCGATACCGCCAGTCTTTCTAACGGAAGTTTGAACCTGACCATTGTCAACGGCACCAACCTTGACGCCAACGTGACAGTCACCATTACTGACCTTGTCTCCTCAGGAAGCCAGCCACTGACAATCGACCAGCCCATCCCGGCCAGGCAGAACACAGTCGTTACTGTCGACCTTAGCGGCTACCGTTTGATTCCCAGCGACGTCACGGTCCCGCAGGACATTGATATCAATATAACCGCTTCCGTTCCCGGGACAGCGCCGCAGCAGGTAGAAATCAATCAATCGGACAGCTTTTTCGTCGAGGCTGCTTTGTCCTCCATGACGTTCAGTTCGGTCACGGGCGTCTTCGACACGGTAACGGCCAGCTTTGAGGGTCTCGAACAGAATATCGATGTGCCGACGGGCTTTGATTCAGTCCAGTTTGTCTCGGCTATCCTCACTCTTGAGATTGAAAACGGAATAGACATGCCCGGCCATCTTGACATTCAACTGCATGGCGACAACGGTAAGAGCCTGAATTTTTCAGGAAACATTGCCGCAAGCGGAGAAGATACCACAACGCTAAGCACTATCAGCGACAGTACGGTGGCGGACTTTTTCTCCCCACCCCCTTCGCACATAGACCTTTCCGGTTCGGCGACATTCGGGGATGGCGCCTATCAGGGAACGATAGAGGTTGATGACTTTGTTTTGGCCCGCGTCAAGATTCTCGCTCCGCTGGAATTAATTATTAACGAGTCCCAGATTAGGACTGACATCGAGAGTGAGCAAATCGACCAAGAGGATATAGATATCATAACCGACCACTTTATCGAAGGCCGGTTCATATATAACATCATCAATCATCTCCCTCTGGGCGCTTACATTAACGTCTTTTTCGGCGGCGACTCCGCTACCCTGTATTCAGATCCTGTAAAGACATTTGATTCTCTATTCGTGATGGCGGCGCCGGTATCGGCCATCGGTATCGTCACCGATACGGCCTCAACCGGCTACCAGGAGATCTATCTGGACAGCGCCGACGTGCGCCGCATCCTTGAGAACGACACCCTCTATATTGGGCAAGAACTCATTCTCGAGGGTTCCAACGGCCAATCAGTCAAGCTAACCCAGGATGATTACATAACCGTAATTGGCCGCATCGAAGTGGAGTACCGCTTCGATGGGGAGTTCTAAAGGAGGCGGCCATGAATTATACATTTGACAAACGTAGTGTCGTCTTTTTGGATTTACCGACTCTTCAGGGCAAAGCATTGAGATCCGCCCGGCGGGTGCAGACTGCCATAATTTTAGCAGCTATACTTATCCTCCTCATTCCATCCGACGTCACAGCCGGCGGACGTTCCTCGGCCCGAGGCATTGCGATGGGGGAAGCAATTACCGCTCTGGCCACGGGTATCGATGCCGCCCGGTACAACCCGGCCAATCTTGGCCTGTCAGGGTATCGTCAAACGGGACTTGAGCTGGTCGGCTTTGGCGCCAACATTTCCAATAATTCCTTTACGCTCAGCGAGTACAACGACTACACCGGCGCTTTCTTAACCGACGGTGACAAGAATGACATCCTTAATAAAGTACCTGATGAGGGGCTCAGTATCGTGGCGGACGTTGAAGCCTCGGCGCTGTCACTGTCGAGGGGGTCGTGGGTCTTCAGCGTCTCGGGCGTAGGGCTGGCTGATGCCAACCTGAGCAAGGATGTCATTGACCTGATGCTGAACGGCAACTCCTTTGCCGAGACCATCGAACTAACCGGCTCCCATCTGGACGCGGTTGCCTATGTCTCGGCGGGCCTTTCATACGGCACCTCTATTTACAAAGCCGGTACCCGGCAGGTGTCTGTCGGAGCCACCTTCAAATATCTCCGGGGTTTGGCCGTGGAGCGGATAGTTGAGTTGGAGGGGATGGCAGCCACCTTTGAAACCGGCTTTGCCGGCAACGGTCATCTCATTGCTCAAACCGCAACGGGCGGTTCCGGGTGCGCGCTTGACATCGGTGCCGCAGCCCGCATCAACGACGAATACACCGTCGGGCTGCGCATCAAAAACTTCCTGAGTTCCCTTTCATGGAATAAAGAGACCGAGGAGCACGGCTACATCTTCAGTTTTGACACCATGACGGTGGACAACATGGAAGATGACTACGTGGTGTCGGACGACTACAGCAAGGATATACCCGGTTTCTCCACCAATCTCCCCTCGGTAATGAACGTGGGTGTTGCCAACACCTCCGGTTCACTGCTGTGGGCGGTTGACTGGGAGCAGGGCTTCCGCCGGGCAGCCGGCGCCTCATCGAAGCCGCGCCTGTCACTTGGGCTGGAATGGTGGCCGATTGTTCTGGCGCCGCTGCGCACCGGCTTCTCAACCGGCGGCAACAAGAATACGGCCTTATCCTTTGGTTCCGGCATCAACCTGGCGCCGTTCTACCTTGATTTCGCCGTCGTAACCGGCGCTTCGCTGTCGCCCTATTCGGCCAAGGGGCTGAACTTTGCACTTTCAACAGGACTGCATTTCTAAGCGGGGAGGACTAAGATGAAACATAATAACACATTCCGAGTGAAATGGCAACAGGTTGCCCTTTTGGGCATCGTTACGGTGTTCCTTTTGAGCTTCAGAGTGGGCGGAATGTCTCCTCATCCAGGTTTGCTGGAGCGTTCGGCAGCCACCAAAACGCCTCTGCCCTATTTCATCACGCATCTTGATGAAATGCATGCCAAAGGGATCTGTACCGGCTATAACATCTATCACCACAAGGATGCTGAAACTCAGGCGTCAGGCAGGAGATCGCCAGGTTTTACCGGTCAGTTCAAAGTGCTGGCAATTTTAGTTGAATTCACTGACCACTCCAGTGCGGTTTCGGCCTCCTTCTTTGATTCTCTCATCTTCGACTCAGTAGGCAATACGGTGGCCGACTATTATGACGAGATTTCCTATGGACAGTTGGACATGGTCTCAGTGAACCTCCCTTCCTCATTGGGCTGGCGCATCCCCCCCCAGACATACGCCTGGTACGTCAACGGTCAAAACGGAACCGGCGCTTACCCGCAAAACACCCAGAAACTGGTGGAAGACCTGGTTGACCAAGTTGATCCCCTCGTGGACTTTTCCGACTATGACAACGACGGTGACGGTTACGTCGACATGCTGGCGGTGGCCCACAGCGGCACCGGGGCTGAGTACAGTGGCAGCGACAACGATATCTGGTCGCACAAGTGGGGTATCGTACCACGGTCCAAGGACGGGGTTTACATTTCCACCTACACGATGCAACCGGAGTTCTGGTCAAGCCCCGGCGATATGACAATCGGAGTATACTGCCATGAACTGGGGCATGTCCTTGGCCTTCCCGACTTGTACGACACCGACTATTCGTCTAATGGCATCGGCAAATGGGGTATAATGTCCTACGGCAGTTGGACGGGTCCAAACGGTAAGGGCGGGTCTCCGGCTCACCCCTGCGCCTGGAGCAAGATTCAAATGGGGTTTGCAGCAGCCGTGAACATTGTCACTAACACGTATTCTCAGGCCATCGACAGTGTCGAAGGCGGCGGCTCGATCTACCGCCTGTGGAGCTCGGGAGCTGCCAGCGACGAGTATTTCCTGGTCGAAAATCGTCAGAAGACCGGCTACGACAGTTATCTGCCCTCTTCCGGGCTGCTCATCTGGCATATAGACGATGTCAAGTCGGGAAACACCCAGGAATGGTGGCCGGGGCAACCGGGCGACAACCATTATCTGGTCGCCCTGGAACAGGCCGATGGTCTTTATGAGCTGGCGCATGGTTACGACCAAGGCGACGCCGGTGACCCCTGGCCCGGGACATTTAGCGCCATCACCTTCGATGCTTCAACGGCGCCCAGTTCAGACTCATATACTGAGGGGACCTCGTTTGTGAAGGTCGATAACATCTCCTCATCGGCTCAGACAATGTATGCCGACCTGCTCGTCAGCTTTTCCGCCGGTACTGAAGACGACGAAAATCCACTTGTGCCCGTTACTATAGAATTGTCGCAGAACTACCCCAATCCGTTTAATCCCACCACCACCATCAGCTTCACAACCTCAGAGCAGACCAGGGCGACGCTGGAAGTCTACAATCTCATCGGACAGAACGTAAGGACACTATTCTACGGAGATGTTGATCCGGGAATAACAAGCGTGACGTGGGATGGAGATGACGAGCACGGACGCCAAGCAGCGTCCGGTGTCTACTTTTACAAACTAACGGCCGCAAGCGCAGAACAGGTAAAAAAGATGATTCTGCTTCGTTAAGAGTTCCGCCATAGTCGCAAACGCGGGTAACTTCCTCCCTGGTTGCCCTATCTTAAACCCCGGCCGGTGACGGCCGGGGTTCTTTGTTAGAGAGATCGTTATTCCGGGAAGTGCGGCTCGGAAGAGATCGTTTCAGGTTGATGGCGGTGATTGCGCTGCGACTTCTTGTATTTTGTGTGACAGCTTTTACACCGCTTGGGATCTTCCATATACCCCCGCTCAGCGAAATACGCTTGCGCAGCCCCGGTAAATACAAACTCCTGGCCGCACTCACAACAGACCAGAATCTTCGGTTCAAAACCGCTTTCCATAACTCCCCCTCTCCTTCATCCCAAACCTCATCCGTGAAGTCTAAGACTACCAGAGAAATCTATAATATCATTTACATGGGTATGAGAAATACAAACGGTCTGTCAACAAAAAAAAGCGTTCGGGTCAACTTTTTTAATACGGGTTGCAGGGAGGGCAGTTTCCACCCATAAACAGATAGTCCACAAGGAACATTAGGTCGGCAACGTTGATTTCACCGTGACAGTCAAAATCTCCCGCTTCGGGAACTGGTATCGGCGCCGGCCCCTGGGTGAAGATATAGGCCACCAGGTACATAAGGTCGGCTACATTAATGTGGCCGGAAAAATCGCAATCGCCTTGCTGCAGCCACGTTTCAGCGACCACGGTCTGTGAATCGGTAGCGGTAGTATCTCCTAAGGAGCGGACTCTGAAGTACAGGTTTGACATCGTTCCCAGGGGCGTTCCCTGAGGAGGCTCGACCGGCATGGAAAAAATCGTGTCTCCGCCGGCTGGGATTGCTTTGTCAATTGTATCTGGGATGACCCACCCTAGATCATCCTGGAAGCTAACGTCAAAGACGTCATTTAGGGACGATGTATTAAACACCTGATATTCAAACCCTCTCATGCCGCCGGAGTAAACGGCCGAATCGGTTGTCAGAACCACTGAAGAACAGGCGTAAGGTTGAAGGATTTTCGCCGAGTAGCTGAAAAAGGCGCCGTTGGAAAACTCACTCACGTTTGCGGCTACAAGAGTTATCCGGTAATACGATTCAAATTCGAATATATCTACCTCGGTGAAGTATGTTAACGAGTCCAGGACTAACTTTTCAAACTGATGCACGTTGTTCTCGGCGGACTTGATCAGATACGCCGCCCACTGACGAGAATTGTCGCCGTTAAACGTCAAATGCAGGATGCCGGTATAGCTTTGAGGAAAGAATTGCACATAGCAGGAGCCGTAACCGGCCGGGCTGGTGGGTGAAGTCTGGAGGTTGACCGGGTATGAGAGATGCGTTCTGCCGACCGCAACGAGAGGATAGTACAAAGCCTCCTCGTGGTGCTGGCCGTCATCGCGGTTGGAAGTGCAGTAATTCCAGGTGGCAAACTCGGCAAAGGCAGAATCCTGAGTCCACCCGTACCTGGCCAGCAGCGTATCGGACAGGGTATTAAATACGCTGTCGTAGCGGGCGCCTTCCCAGATCGCGACCAGCAAAGAGGTATCAAACTGTTGCGCCAGGTACAGCCCCCAGATGAAACATGAGTAGGCGTGGGAAAAGTTTTCCATCAGTGACTTTTCCGGGTAATTAAAGAACGAGTTCTGATACTGATAGTTATCATCTGAAAGGTCAAAGATAATATCTTCCCAGCAGACGGCGTCAAGCTCCATGAACCATATCCCCTCGTCGAGGTCATAGGCAAACTGGGTGCAGTGATGAAACTCGTGCGCCGCGGTCACCTTGGCCGCCCCATACTGATTGCCCTCGGGGTCATCGTTGGGCGGAAAACCCAAAAAATCGTTATTCAGCACCAAGTAGCTGTAATAGTCGTTCCACGGTTCCGGCCCCAGTCCTTCCGGCTGAGCGTAGCCATAATAGCCCATGTCCTGAAAATAGACGTCAAAGGCGCTGTCGCCGCCGAGGCCGCCGTCCGAGGGCGGCTCCAGGAAGCTCCAGGCCATATGGACGTCGTAAGAGGTGTCACAGTAGGCGGCGCACTTCTCCACGAAGTCCGGTACGCCGCTGAAATCATCATCGTCAGCCGGCACCTGGTTCGTTCCGGTGGTATCGTAGTGCAACTTGAAAAAACCGCCGGGGGAATCATACGTACAATCAGTCGGCCAGCGGGTAAACGCCTCAAGGAAGGCCTGCTGTGTCTCTAACGAAAGCTGCTCCCAATGAAGCCTTATTTCCTTTAGCGCCATCGTAGCGCTTCGCGAAGCTGTCTTGCCGGTGGCTAAGTCGAATAGCTGATACTTCTGTGGAAGTTCCTCAGGATTTTTGATAGCCTTGATCTGAAGCATGACCTTTTCATCAAGGGTCAGCTTGCCCTCACGAAAATCTTGTTCAATTGCTAAGATCGGATCATTCCCGTTTGCAGCAACCTCAGCGTTTACGGCAACCGGCGTAACTAAGGCACACAGCAGAGCAAAAACTCCTACTAATATTCTCTCTTTCAGCATTTGGCTTTCTCAAGGTGCAGGGTTGTTTCTTCCACTCTTATCGGCGATCTCGCAAAGCTCTCCATTTCTGGTCACAGGTGCGCAAAATTGCCCCGGTCGGCTCTCTTCCTTGTCCCTTTGACATACACAGCTAACCATATAACTTCAACCGTACCAACCATCTAATCTGTTCCCAAGTAAACAGTTTTACTCGTTGTCCAGCTACGTTGTGTAGCAATGCATCAACTATGCGTGTCCGAACGGTCAGTACGATTATCAAGGCGAACCGGCGCCACCTACTTATAATTTATTGAATTTCAAGGAGTTGTCAAGAGAAAACTACCAGCCTGAGCCTTGAAATACTGATCAGTACCGATGGAAAGCTGCCACCCGTTTTTGTGGGAATAAGCCAAGTCAATCCGCAGCAGTCTATTCTTTAATGATCGCTCAATTGCAATTCGCAGTCCGACTCCGGCGCTCGCGTAGAAGCCCTTCAAGCTCAGCCGCTCATCTGATTTCCAGGTTCTTGCCGCATCGGCAAAGACCGCCCCTCCAAAGAGAATAGACAGAAGTTCCACGTTCGGGTAAAACCGTCCTTCCAGATTAAATATCCCTTTGCGATCGCCCGTTTCAAGGTACTCGTCAAATCCCCTGATATCGCCCCTGCCACCAACTGCCAAAGCTTCAACACCGTCAGCTCTCCAGTCCGACACATACACGCCTCTGGAGGCAATTGTCAAAAAGGTAAAGGCCCTGCCGTAGTAGTTTGCCGATAACCTGGTCACTCGTCTGATGTCCTTACCTCCCCGGAACCAGAACATTCTCTGGTAAGTAAGAAAGGTAAGGTTCGGGCCACGCTGGTACCCTTCGGAAAAGCCCAGATCAAAGATGTCAAAGACATAATCCTGGAAATCACTCGTCAAAGCTCTTGCATAACCGGCCCTGAGAGCCTGTCCGAGCACAAAGTCTTCCGTGTAGCCAAAGCCGTCGATCTGTTTTAGCATAGCAAATTCCAGGTTCGACAGCCGGCCCCCCCCACCCACTTGATGATACAGTGAATCGCTCGGGAAGCCATCATGAGCTAAGCCACGCTCGTCGGCAGTCGTCCCCAGATTCGCCGTATCGAGAACTTGCTCATAGCGGTAAACATACTCTGGGCTGATCTGGATTTTGCGGGTATAAGAGCCTATGCGATAGGCGCCGCTTATTTTGAACTGATCACCTTCATTATTTGACCACCCAATCAGACGGCCGTCGTTATGAACCTCCCTGCGACCGCCAGTGGTTGCCACCGTAAGATCAAAGGAGTAGGTCTGTGACAGATCATAGAATGGGTGACCAAAACTGACCTGGCGAAAGGTGCCCAGCGGGTCATCGCCGTAACCAAGCTCCACTGCATAGGGAGTTCCCAAAAACCTTCTGTCAAGAAAGCGGGCAACAACATAGTCGTCGTCGGAGGACGGCACGATATACTCGGCTGACAGGTACTGGTTGTTTCCCAGCAGGTTTCTTTCGGCAACGGCCAACCTGTATTCGGTTTTGTTACCGTCACGGCTGATATTCAGGCCACCGGAGAGGCTCCATTCATCGATCGTCACGATCCTCACCAGCAGATGACCGTTGGCAAGCATCTTGGTCTCAACCCAGGCGTCATAGAGGGCCAGGCGCTGGCGCAGATTGCGGGCCGTCTCCTCGGCCAGCTCCGGAGAAAACGCCTCACCCGCTTTGACCAGAACCTCCCTCTTTATCACGTTCCGGCGAGTCTTGTAATGCAGCTTGTTGGCCAACTGGAAGATGAAATGACGGTGTCGATTTGAGGCAGTGTCAAAGATGTTGCGATTCTCGATTACTATGCTGTCCACGATGACGCCCCGATAGCGGGCAGTCTGCCGAGAAGGGACGGGCAACTGCGTTCCACTTGTGTTGCTCACGGGGCCGGCAGCTCGGGTGACAAAGGGAAGGATCAAAAGCAGAGGCAGTAGCTTCAAACTTAGTCGCAAGGAACTCTCCGGTTGTTTTCCATGCAATAAACACGAAAGATTTGGAGAGTCAACACCCCCTTCCGCGCCAGCCGCGAAGGTCACTGAAGCAGATAACCGTGATATTCTCAGTTATTGTCGTAACCGGACCTCAGGTGTTAGGCTTTATTTGACGGGATCAGGGGTGCTTCACATGCGCCACAACAAAGGCCCCTTGCGGTCTTACTCAATCAGATGTACCAATATCAGTCCCCGCTGCTCATTCCCTGGGTTTTTTGGTTAAAGTCCTCATCTTATCTCCTTGACAAGCAGGGGGAATGCCATATCATGCCAATAAAACAGCGTTGAACGACCGACCCCATCGTCTAGTGGTCTAGGACATCGCCCTTTCACGGCGAAAACACGGGTTCGACTCCCGTTGGGGTCATTATTTATTTTAACCCCTTCCGCTATCAAATAAACGTTTTCTGTATGTGGGATAGGGAGTTCCGAGATAGAAAGTGCCGTTTGATAGTAACGTGTTCAGCGATCTTCTTCGATCTTGCCTGTTTTGCTGCCCAGACGTATATATCCATATGTACTTGATCCAAAGGCTATAAGGAATTTGCTGAAGAAAGAATACATGTCCAAATCACACCGCATAGCTATCATTACCGCGGTGCTTCTCTTCCATTGTTGTCGTGTAGCACATGCCCAGACCTGGAAGGAGCTCTCAACTCGTGCCGATTCACTTTTTGATGCTCTGAACTATGACTCGGCAGTGACTACTGCAAGGGCCGCACTTGACGAAGCGGAGAAGGTTCTTGGAAGCGAGGACACGGTTGTCGCTTCAATCCTCTATCAGTTGGGGAAGTATCACCTCAACAGCCGGAATTACAATGAGGCCGAACGGTGTCTTAAGCGGTCTCTGGAAATCCGCGAAAAATACCTCGGCGCCGATCACAAGGATGTTGCCGCGACACTCTACAACCTCGGGGCTGTGCACCTGCGCCGGGCCGAATATGACAAAGCGGAGCCGTTTTTTCAACGGGCGTTAGCCATTAGGGAACGACTTTTTGGCGCACAACATCCGCAAGTCGCCAAAAGTCTACTGGGCTATACGTCTCTGAAGAACCGCCAGGAGAAATACACCGAGGCTGAGTTGCTCGGTCGCAGAGCTGTCTCCATATTGGAAAAGGCCCATGGACAGGACAGCCCCGAGCTGGTGACGCCGCTGATAATCCTGGCGGATCTCCTCCACCGGTTGGGTCGGTATTCGGACGCAGCCAGTTACTACGAGCGGGCTCTCGATATCAGCCGAAGTTTATTCGACGCCGACCACCCACAGGTAGCCAGAAGCATGACCGGCCTTGCAGCAGTCTACTACTCAATGGGAAACTACGTCAAGGCCGAGCCATTATACCGGCATGCCATAGAGGCTCATGAGAAACAGTTCGGAGAAAGTCACCAGCTTGTTGGTATCGATCTCACCAACCTCGGCCTGCTCTACGCCGCCCAGGGCAAGCTGAACCTTGCCATAGAGCTATACCGGAATGCTATTGAGATATTTGAAGCATCGTTGGGACCGGAACACACGTTCGTAGGCAACTGTCTCGATTTCCTAGCGCTAATATATCTTCAGCAACGTAAGTTTGAAGAGGCTGAGATGTCGTTAAGACAAGCGCTGCAGATAGCCACCAAGCGGTTTGGCCCGGATAATTCGGAAGTTGCGCTGGTGATGAATAGCTTAGCCGATGTTTTCCTAGCCCGGCTTGACTACGAGCGGGCCGACTCTCTATACGGCCGTGCCCTGCTTATTCTCGAGAAGGCCATTGGAGCGCAACACCCTTTCGTGGTGAGCAGTCTCAACGGACTGGGGACGTCCTTTTCCAAGCAAGGCCGATACCAGAAGGCCTTGGCGTTTTTTGATAGAGCGATGCGAACCTCAGAGAAAGTCTACGGTTCTAACCACCCCCATCTGGCCCAGACAATAGAGTTGCTCAGCTGGCATTATCGAATACGAAAGGATCCGGCCAAGAGCCTCGACCTTGCGGAACGCGCCGTCGGTATCCGAAGGCGCAACCTGACTGTTGGCGCGAAAGTGATGTCGGAAAGGGATGCCCTGACGTACGCTCAGTACATGCGTAATTCAGCCAATCTGTATCTATCCAGCTTCTTTGACGCTGACGTACGTGACGACCGCAATCTGTACAAGGCTGCCGACATCATATTCTCAGCCAAAGGTGAAATATCGGATGAGATTTTCAAACGCAGAAGGTCGCTCATTTCCGAGGCTGACTCTGCCACCGTAGCTCTCGCCGAATCATACCGGCTCTCCAAACATCATCTTTCACAGTTGTTTATCCAGGGCCCCGGCGACAAGACCCCGGAAGCTTTCTCAAGGGAACTGGATTCACTGCGGGAGAAAACAAACTCTCTCGAAGCTGAGCTGGCGCGAAGAAGCGCCAGTTTCAGGATAGAACAGGATTATAGGGACATACGCGCCGAACGGATATCCAAGCTGCTGCCTGAGAACTCCGTCCTCGTAGAGTACATGAGCTACAACTACCACCTGACCGCGCATGATTCAGTCGTGTCTCGTTACTTGGCTGTCGTGGTCGATAGCCAGGGCGTTCGAGACATCGTTGACCTTGGCGCCGGAGCGGACATTAATCGGCTGGTCAACCAATACCGAAGGCACCTGCTCGGTATCGCATCATCCGGTCGGTTGCCATCGATTGTCCACCAGATAGAATACGAAAAGATGAGCAAAGCCCTCTATGACAAAGTGTGGGGGCCGGTTGAGGATCTGGCTTCGGGCAAGGATATGGTCCTGATCTCGCCCGATGGTGGTTTGAACATAGTGTCGTTTGCGGGACTGTGCGATCAAGAGGGGAAATATCTGATCGAGAAGTATGCCGTTCATTACCTTACATCCGGTCGGGATTTGATTCGGCTCAAGGACGAAGCTCCTGCCTCGTCAGGCTTGCTGGCATTGGGGGATCCGGATTACGATGCTCCCGCGACGGCACGTCTGCCTCTACCGAATGAAAAGCCGCCTGTTCCTGCGAGAGAAGTGGATTCATCCGCGATGCGCAGCACACGAGCCGGGTGGGACCAGCTCGATGACATCACTGTCGTGCCCCTCCCAGCCACCAGACATGAAGTTGAAAAAATAGTCGAAGGCTGGCGGAGAAGTTCGAAGGAGCCGATTCGCGTTTGTTACGGCGCCCATGCCAGTGAAGAAGTTCTCAAAGCAGAAGCGACCGGAAAGCGTGTGATTCACTTGGCTACCCACGGGTTTTTCCTTCAGGATGCCTATTCGGAGTTGCTACCGCAACCGGGCTTTGTCGCTGACCGGGAGTTCTTTGGAGAGAACCCACTGCTGCTGTCCGGTTTATTCCTCGCCGGCGCCAACCTCCACGGCCAAGGGGCTGATAGCGCTGGCGCCGAAGACGGCATATTGACTGCTGAAGAAGTCACTGCCATGAATCTCGAAGGGACCGAGTTGGTTGTCCTATCTGCCTGTGAAACCGGATTGGGAAAGGTAACCGAAGGAGAAGGTGTTTATGGCTTGCGCCGGGCTTTTCAGATGGCGGGTGCGCGAACGGTTGTAAGCGCTCTTTGGTCGATATCAGATGAGGCCACAGCCGAGATGATGAGTCATTTGTACGAGAAAAGGGATGAATCTTTTCCGGAAACGATCCGCAGGATTCAATTAAAAACTATTAATAAGCTTCGCACTCAGGACAAAGTTGACCACCCCTTTAGTTGGGGTGCCTTCATAGCTGTTGGAGATTGGAGGTAGCTCCATCGATGACAGGTATCATTCTTGATGGCAGGTTGGAATCTAAAGTAGCCCTGACGTCTATATTGTCGTCTTACGTTGGATGCCGATAGGTCAGTCTCGGCACGTATTGGCCCTGTTCTGATTGAAATAGCGGCCAAAAAAGACTTGCTAAATCCTTTATTTCGCATTAACTTATCGATGTATGGGTTATTATGTTAGCCTTTGTGTATTTGCTGCGAAACTATACAGCGGGTGAATGGGCGTAGACTCATACACAATGGCAACGACCCAGTGCTACTATGTACTCTCAGGATGAATGCTGTCCATGGCGTAGAGAACGATTAAACAACTACCAAACGGTGAGGTGTAAGATGAAACGCGTAAACCTACCATTCGCAGTTCTGGCTGCTGCGCTGCTGCTGGTTGCAGTGGTGGCCGATCCCGCGACCGCTGTTATCTGGGAGCTGGACTGTGATTCAGGAGCGGTTTTCACCTGGCAGGCGATAGTGACCGATTCAGTCGGCGATCCTATCCCGTCCGGTGACTACGAACTGATCTATTGTTACTATGAGGATTCGGCCGGCCTTAACTTAATCGGCTGCTGTACCACTATTGCAACCGTTGGCACTCCATCCCCAGGATTAAAGGACGACAAAGCTGCCTTAGGCGGAAGTGCTTTAGCCACGCTGACCTATGCCCAGCCAATCTGGGAAGACACAACCAAGGTGGGCCACTTCCCCAAGGCAACAGCAGTGCCCGACGTCTGGTTGGAATTGACCTTTAACGGCGAGGTGATGAGCCCGTTGACCCTCGTGACCAGTGTCCCCAACGCAGGTACTGCAGAAAGAATGGTGGGCGATCTCCACACCGCGCCTGGCAGAGCATTGATTCTCGAGGGTGCTCCGACGTCCTCCGGGATGGTAGACATACTGGGCAATGATACCGTAGCTTCTGTAGCCTTATATCGTCCCACGGACGACATATTGCCAATGATGATCATGGAAGTTACGGACACCACGTCGATTTTAGCTGTATTCGATACTTCAAGGAACACTACGATTTCCATAACCGGTGACGGCGCCGGAACCTTTGAGGGTCTGGTCTGGTCAAAGACCGGCTTCAAGTTTCCCGACTTGACCATTCAGACGACCGCCTGGACCGGCGGCAGTGGTTGCTGGGTGTGCCCGGCGAATTACACCTATCTTGCCGATAGTACTGACAGCGTTGGTATTGGCACAACGTCGCCAGGCGAGAAGCTGGAGGTCTCCGGTAATCTTCGTGTTACCGGTCAGGCGAACATCGGCATCTTAAATGGCGCACCCGGCGGAGGTGCCTTTGTAGCCGGTGGTGGAAACGACGCGACAGGGGACTCCACCGTTGTAGTTGGCGGCAACAGCAACCTTGCTGAGACATACTACTGTGCCGTTTTGGGCGGACTCCAGAATGCCACCAGAGGTCAATACGCCGTAGTGGGTGGTGGCTATCTTGACACGTCAAAAGCTGTTTATGGCGGGGTGTTTTCAGGTTACTCCAACCTGGCCGGAGATGATGCGGATGACACTGCCGCGTACGTGGGCAGCGGGTATGATAATTCCGCTACGGCCAAATATACGGTTGTTGCTGGCGGGGCCAGCAACACCGCCAGCGGACCGTGGTGCACCATTAGCGGAGGCGATTTCAACACCGCCAGCGGCCACGAGAGCACAATCGGCGGGGGATATGGCCACACCACAGCCGGTGTGTTGAGCACTATCGGCGGGGGAATGTGGGACACGACCTATGCCCTCTACGGAGGCGTGTTTTCAGGTCTGGATAACCTCGCCGGAGATGGCGAAAGCGATACGGGCGCCTTCGTCGGCGGTGGCATCTTCAATGAAGCTCTCGCGGAGTATTCCTCGGTCAGTGGCGGAATAAGCAACACCGCCAGCGGAATATATGGCACGGTGGCAGGCGGGGCGAACAACACCGCCAGTGGCCTCCGCAGCGCCGTCGGGGGCGGACATCGTAACACAGCCAGCAATGAAGACTGCTTCGTCGGGGGAGGATTCTACAATGCTGCCAGTGCCAATGGCGCCGCTGTCGGCGGAGGAACGTACGATACATCAAAGGCGGTCTTCGGTGCGGTCTTTTCGGGTTATACCAATCTGGCTGGAGATGAGACAACAGACACTGCTGCATACGTGGGCGGTGGTTACAACAACTCAGCTACTGCTAAATATGCTACGGTCGGCGGTGGTCGGAACAACAGCGCCCTAAATGAGTACAGCGTGGTCGGTGGGGGAAGGAGCAATACGGCGAGCGGCAACAACAGTACTGTTGCCGGAGGGATCAGCAATACCGCCAGTGGTGACACCAGCACCATCTGTGGGGGGTGGTACAACACCGCTGATACTAGTCACAGTGCCATCAGCGGGGGATATAACAATACCGCCAGCGGTTTTGCCAGCTTTGTCGGTGGAGGATGGAGCAATACCGCTAGCGGCACTGGTAGCAACGTCGTAGGGGGAGCTCTCAACACCACTGATAATAACCAGAGCACAGTTTGTGGAGGCTCACTCAACACTGCCAGCGGCTCTCAAAGCATCGTCGGCGCGGGTGGGCAGAACACCGCCAGCGGTCATTGCAGCGTTATCGGCGGAGGATATCAAAATGGTAACGCGGGCGATTACTCTGCTATTTCTGTAGGCTACAGAGATACCTTGACTTCAAGTGCTGATTACTCCATGGCTTTTGGGGTAAACGTGTATGTAAACGCCTCATACCGGGTCGTTTTCTTCGACGGTGACAACTCCGGCCGGTTCGGATTAAACCGCGATGACCACGATGGAGGGATAAGCTTTCCTATCCATGTTGGCGACACCACAACCAATGGAAACGGCGCTTACCTCTCAGCGGGCGGCGCCTGGAGTGATGGCTCAAGCCGGGAGTTCAAAGAGAACTTCCAGCAGCTGGACGGCAAAGAGGTGCTCAACCGTATCGACAACCTCCCAATGGAAAGCTGGGAATACAAAGGCACCGGCGAACGGCACATCTGGCCCTGTGCGGAAGACTTCCATGAGCAGTTCGACGTCGGTGTTATCAAAGAAGACGGCGTGCGCGATACGAGGTACCTGGCAGCCGGAGATGTGGCCGGTGTGGCGCTGGCAGGTGTCAAGGAGTTGGCGAAAGAGAACCGGGAATTGCGGGAGCGTATCGTACAACTGGAAGCTCTGGTAGAAGCGCTTCTGGCTCAACAGGATGGTTCCAACGAGCCCAAGGCTGAATTCGGCATGAACAAGTAGATTGGAGGACTATCAAATGAGGAAGAATATTGCAAAGCTGACTTTGTTGGTGGTTCCTGTTCTCTTTGTTGTTCAAACCGGCCTTTCCGCCGACACTACGAAGGTATCGACGGCCGAGCCCGCGACCGGCGAGGAGATCATCTGGCAGGTTATCTCTTCAGGCGGTACCGCCGGTGCCTCCATTAGCTACGAGTTTGGCGGGACGCTGGGACAGCCAGCCGTCGGCTATGGGAGCTCGGCCAGCTATGGGTTGAGCCAGGGCTTCTGGCAGGATTTTGGCTGCTGTGAGCAGCGCGGTGACGCTGACCATAGTGGTGCTATCAACGTCTCTGACTTGATTTACCTGGTTGACTATATTTTCTTTGGCGGTGATCCACCACCCTGCCCCGAAGAGGGCGATGTCGATGCAGATGATGCTATCAACGTGGCCGACCTGACCTACTTGGTTGAATACATATTCTTCGGCGGCCCGGCACCGCCGCCGTGCCCTTAGCATAGTGAGGTTTCAACTTGGCTACGGTTGTTTTCTGGAAGGCACCTGCCGGTCTTCAATAGCGGTTCATAGTAGTGACTTACTGCTTGCACCGCGCCTTTCAGATGGTCGGAGCGAGAACCTTAGCAAGCGCCCTGTGGCTAGTTTCTAACCTGCCGACGGTTAAGGATGAGGGGAAAACTCTATGGCTGTGAAGGAAAAAACTTGGCCGCAGCAGATTCGCAGGTTATAATTAGACTTAAGTAGAAGACTTTGCAAAGATGGAGAAACTGATCATCGCTCTAGCAGGGATGTTCTTATATCTCTTGGTTATTGGAGGTAAAACCGAGAGGAAGATCTTTTTCATTTCATTGCTTGCGATTAGTCTTTGTATTTGCTGGCAGGATGTCGCAAGCGAGACAGAGCAGGAGCCGGCCAAAAACGTTGTCCAGGCTGATACGCTGCTGCAATTGACTGCGGCAGATTCGACCGCGCTTGAGGAGATTAAAGCACTGCTAGAGGACGGCAAGTATGCCGAGGCGGAGAGTAAGGCGCGGGAGCTTCTGGCGAACGTAGAAGACAAACACGGCGCTGAATCACTCGAAGCGGCGAATGTGCTTGACCAGTTAGTCGAGTCCCTGTGGCGAGGGGGAAAGGCAGCCCAACCGGAATCGCAAGACCTAGCGGCGAGGGCTGTGGCGAGCAAGGAAAAGCATCTTGGACATGAACACCTGGATGTGGCGAGAAGCCTTAACAACCTGGCGCTTCTCTATTACGCGCAGGGCAAATATCCCGAAGCTGAGCTCCTTTACGGGCGATCCTTGGCTATCAGCGATAAGACACGTGGACCGGAGCACCCGGATGTGGTCAGAACTCTATACAACCTGGCGAGTCTCTATTACGTGCAGGGCAAGTATGCCGAAGCGGAGCCGCTTTACAAGAGGGTCCTGGTTACAGACGAGAGAGTCTTTGGACCAGAGCACCCCGATGTGGCTGCAGACCTCTCCAGCCTGGCGAGTCTCTATTACGCGCAGGGCAAGTATGCTGAAGCTGAGCCCCTTTACGGGCGAGCCTTGGCTATCGGTGAGAAATCCCTTGGACCGGAGCACCCGTATGTGGCATTATGCCTTAGCAACCTGGCGCTTCTCTATTACGCGCAGGGCAAATATCCCGAAGCTGAGCCGCTCTACAAGCGTGCCCTGGCCATCGATGAGAAAGCTCTCGGCCCTGATCACCCCGATGTGGCGTCTGACCTGATCAACCTGGCGATTCTCTATTGTGAGCAGGGCAAATACGCCGAAGCTGAGCCGCTCTACAAGCGTGCCCTGGCCATCGATGAGAAATCCCTTGGACCGGAGCACCCGGATGTGGCTACAAGCCTGAACAACCTGGCAAATGTGTATTGGGATCAGGGCAAATATGCCGAAGCGGAGACGCTCGACAAGCGGGCCTTGGCGATCCAGGAGAAAGCCCTTGGACCCGAGCACCCGGATGTGGCTTTAAGCCTGTACAACCTGGCAAGTCTGTATCAAAGACAGGGCAAATACGCTGAAGCTGAGCCGATCTACAAGCGTGCCCTGGCCATCGATGAGAAAGCTCTCGGCCCTGATCACCCGGATATGGCGGCAGACATCATCGGCCTGGCGAGTCTCTATGACGGGCAGGGCAAGTATGCAGAGGCCGAGCCGCTATACAAGAGGGCGCTGGGCATCGCGGAAAAGGCTCTAGGGCCGGAGCACCCTTATCTGGCAGATTACATAGAATCCTTTAGCGGGCATCATCGCTTAACGGGAGATGGGAAGAAGGCTTTGGAGCTAGCTGGAAGGGCTTTTCAGATCAAGAAGAAGAACTTTCGAGACGGTTCGACCACAATGTCTGAAAAGGACGCCCTGACTTACTCTCAGTTTTTGCGGGAGTCAGCAAACACCTTTCTTTCGACCTATTTCGATTTCAAACCCGGAGATGATTCCGCAGATTATTCTGCTTCTGACGTGATATTTTCGACCAAGGGGCAGGCCTCGGAGGCTATTTTTGTGCGTGCTGCTGAAGTCAATATGTTGGCTCAACTGGGGGCCTTAGCTGATTCCGTGCGGTTGGCCCGCACAGTTTTGTCCAATCTTTATGTCAGCGGCGTCGGTGACGAGGGAGTACAGAGTTATCAAGACAAACTTGACAAAGCAACCCGCGACAAGGAGCGGTTAGAAAGTGAGCTGGCCCGTAGCAGCGCTTCGTATCGTATAACCTGCAAGACGCTCTTGATATCAGCACCAAGAAGATATTGGACGTTCTGAATGTTATTCCCGGGAGTTTCAAGCTGGTAGAATACATGAAATGTGATTTTCAAGTTCTGGGTCCTGACAGCTCAACAGCGCATTATTTGGTTCTGGTAATGGATAACGATAGGGTGCTGGATATCATCGATCTTGGCGAAGCCTCGGAAATTGACGCCTTAGTCGACCGATACCGCAAACACATGCAGGGCGTCTCAAGCGCTGGCAGAATGCCCACTGTTGTTGACCAGCACAAATACAAAAGGATCGGTGAAGAGCTTTACAGCAGAATATGGCAACCTGTTGAGGGCTATGTAGCCGGTGTAGACCTGGTGCTGCTTGCGCCTGACGGCGCCTTGAACATGGTTTCCTTCGCCGGGCTGATGGATAGGGATGGGAAGTATCTTACGGAGAAAACTCCAATACATTACCTGTCCTCCGGTCGTGATCTTATCCGTCTCAAGAATCAAGCTGAAGCGGTGGCAGGACTGTTCGCTCTCGGAGACCCCGACTATGGCGCTTCAGTTGTGGCACGAAGGCCTGAGTCGGCAATAACAGCCGATACCATCTCGCAGGAGGCCTATCATGCCGCCAGAAACGTCCGTTCGGGTTGTGCGGAGCTGAAGGATATCACAGTGAGTTCCTTGCCGGGCACAAGACAGGAAATTGAGCAGGTTGTTGCCATATGGAAAGAGTCGACTGGTGAAGCGGCGGTGTTTTACTTCGGTTCAGATGCCAGCGAGGAGAGGTTCAAGGCTGAGGCTTGGGGCAATCGGGTAATTCACTTAGCGACTCATGGGTATTTTCTTGAGGGTGTGTGTCAGCCCGAGGTTCTTCAGGCCAGGCGTCTTGATTCAGATGTCGGTTATGTCGGCGAGAACCCGCTCCTTCTGTCGGGATTATTCTTAGCTGGAGCCAACCTTCATGGTCAGGATGCGGACAGCCTTGGGGCTGAAGACGGCATCCTGACGGCAGAGGAGGTAATGGCGATGAATCTTGACGGTACGGAACTGGTAGTGCTTTCGGCGTGTGAGACCGGCTTAGGTGAGGTGAAGGCAGGAGAAGGTGTATACGGGCTGCGCCGCGCCTTCCAGATGGCCGGAGCCAGAACGGTCATCAGCGCTCTCTGGCCTGTGTCGGATAAGACAACGGCGGATATGATGAGCCGGTTGTATGACAGAAAAGGTGAATCTTTACCTGAAACAATACGTAGGATACAATTAAAGAGCATCAACGAGCTTCGCAGCCAGAATAAAGCCGACCACCCATTCAGTTGGGGTGCTTTCATAGCCCTTGGTGATTGGAGGTAAAACTATGAAAAAGCAATCCATGCTCAAGGTCTCGGCAGCGCTGGGAGTGTGCTGCGTTCTGTCACTGGTTAGTTTCTTTCCGTTGAAAGCAGCGGACAGTACGGAACTGGGGCCTGACTCGGCCATTGCCAGGGTTTTGGAATTCAATGTTCCTCCAGAGATCAATCGGCAGGATCAGAAAACGGTCTCAATTGATATGGTTCTCACGGATCGAGATACGCTCACGTTGGCCGAGGAAGCATATGTGACGCTGGTTCTACGCGACGGAACTATTAGCCGCTTTGAAGGACCGGCCAGGATATCTCTGAGCACTGCTCAGACCCGCCGCGAGGGTAGTGTGCTGGCCAAGCTTACCTCCGCCATACTGGATCTCTTTTTCTCCCGGAGTGATGCTCAGGAAGAAGCGTACCTCGGAGTGAGAAACCCAATGATGGCTCAGGTCCAGCCACTTCGGATTCCGAGGGTGCTCTACCCGCCGCCCGGCTGCAACCTGATCATATCGCCTCGGCAGCTAAGATGGCAGCCGGTCGAAGGCATTTTGTCCTACACCGTATCCTTGTTTGATAGTCACCAACTGTTGTGGCAGGGGAAATCAAACAGCGCCGCGATTGAGCTTCCCCTGGCTGATAGTCTGGTGCAGCCCGGTATGACCTACCTGTGGGTGGTTGAGGCTCAGGTTGGTGACAGAGCGTTCCGATCAGAGCAGGCAATGTTTTCCGTTCTGGATGAAACCACAGTGGCTGAACTTAATCAAAACCTTTTGGAGATCGACCAGTCTATCGTTGATCCAAAATTGTCGCACCTGCTAAGGGCAAGGCTCTATCGTAATCTCAATCTTAAATTGGAATGTTATGGCGAGGTTCAGTCCCTTCTGAAGATGTTTCCGGCAGACTACACGGCATCAATTATCAACGCCGAGTTACTTGAAGAAATGGGTTTGTTCAAGGAGGCGGTTGAGGCATACAAGACAATCGTCCATCGGTAAGAGGTAGTCAGACCAGAGGTATGACGTTTCAATTCTTGAGACGGCCGGGAGCTCGGCTGTTGGCGGGACTTTTGTTTTCTCTTCTGGTCTATATCCTTGCCCTTCACTTCGGCTGGTTTTCGACCGTAGATCAGAAAGTATACGATCTCGGTCTGAGCCTCAGATCACCATCGACTGTACAAACCGACGTCGTGCTGATCGCTATAGACGGGCGTTCCGTCGACGAATGCTTTCCCCCACCGACCTTTCCCATATCGCAGCATCTTAAGCAGCATACCCAAATCATCGAGAGGCTGGATGCCGCGGGCGCCGATTTGATTGTTTTTGACGTTCTGTTTGACAGTCTCGGTAGCGTCGAACCAGACGAACTAAGCCAGTTCGCAGCCGTTTTGGAGCGGACTGGGAAGGTGGTTCTTGCCGGTGTAATTGAAAAAGTGGCTCCGCCTGACACCCGCTCGGGGCTTGTTGTTACTAAGGAGCAATTGTGCCTTCCCTCTGAGACTATTCGTATCTTTGCTAAGGGGTTCGGATTGGTCAATATGCCGATTGACTCCGATGGTTACATCCGGAGGTGTTACCTGGCAAAATCATTTAAGGACCAGAGCTTTTTGTCATTATCGCATGAAGCGACCCGGCTGTATCGCAAGCGAGAGGAATCTCCCAATGGTGAAAATACTTTCTATATTGATTACGCGTCGTTCGGCAATGCCATCCGCAGGATTCCTTACGCGACGGTTCTCAGCGGCGAAGGCTGGCAGCCGACAGTGGAAAACAAAGTTGTAGTCGTAGGTGTGATGGAGAATGGCTCGGTTGATACCTATAAAGTGCCTTTGTCGAGCCCTTCCGGTCGGCTCGATGGAAAGATGTTCGGCGCCGAGATACAGGCCCTGGCTATCCAGACCCTGTTGTCCGGAACAATGATACACCAAGCCAATCACACCGTTGTTTTTGGCCTTGGTGTTTTAGCGCTCTTAATACTGTCGTTTGTACTTTCGAGAGTTCAGGCCATCACTGGTTTCACGGTAACATTCGCCGTGTTGATTCTAATAATCGTTGGGACGTTGATCTCCACAGCAGAACTGTCAGTGGTATTCCCCATCGGGCCGCTTTTGCTGTCACTTGCTGGCGCCGCACTGGCAATGTTTACAGTGAACCTTACAAGCTTACGAGGGGTAGCAGAGACACAGGAGAAAATCATCACTGACATGAAAGACGATCTGGATTCCGCACACATGATTTATGAAAACCTCCAGCCGCGCGAATTCCACCTGAACGACAACGTCCAGATTTCGGCTATGCAAATCCCTTGTAAGGAGGTAGGCGGCGACTATTACGATATTATTCCCCTCCCTGATAACAGGATTGGCATCCTGATTGCCGATGTTTCCGGCAAAGGTGTCTCCGGGTCCTTGATAATGGCCAACTTGCGGGGCCACTTCCGCCATGCGGCCCGGGAGGTTCTATCGCCGGCGGCGATGCTTCGCGAGTTCAATGAATCGGTGGCACAGGTGGCCACTTCGCAAGCACGGTTTGTCACCCTCTTTTATGGGGTGCTGGATTGTATGAGTCTGACTCTAACTTACAGCAACGCCGGACACTGCTATCCTATCATCTGTTCTCCTGACGGACAGGCGCGTACGCTTATAGAGGGCGGGTCGCTGCTGGGTCCATTTCCAGACCTTGAATGGACTGATTACTACGTTACGCTCAGGGACGGCGACGTCCTGTGCTTGTATACCGATGGCGTGACGGAAGCGGGCGGAGATGAACCGCAAAAGCAGTTCGGCGAAGAACGTATCATTACCTGCCTGAAAGAAAAATGTAACGAGTCGGCCGAGGCAATAAAGACGCACTTGTACGACAGGTGCAAGCAGTTTGTTGGCGGTCAGCCTTTTGATGATGACTTGACCCTGCTGGTTCTCAAGATGGGCAGGGTATGATTAGTGTGGTGTCCAACAAATAACCTGCATATTCTGTATTTGTGCAAGTCATACGTTCTCACCCATCACGTCTCAAGGAAAGTTCTGCAAACATGAACAATGGCAGAAGCACAAGAGTTTCTGCCCTATGGTGACTAAATGTTGGATATCTGCCGTCCCGTGGGATTTGAGTCAACCAGACTTAATGCTATACCTTCTTCGGCCAAAACGCTCCGAGGATTACCCAGGAACCATATTTTAGCACCGTTCCTACAAAGAAGTGCGTGTCAATGTTAGGAGCACAAACAAGGTCAAAAAACCTTTCTTTCACCTTCTCAACAGCGATTTTCTCGTCTTTAAACTTATTGCGCATTTTCCGATAGAGTTCTCCGATTTCCCAATCCTCAATCATCTTTTTGTGACCACGGCATGTGGGTTCCTCACATTTGAACACATAAGAGAACTTGTATGGAATCTTTTCTAAAGGCTTCCGTTCTGGTCCAAATAATTGTAGCTCCTGAAATAATTTTTTCCACCTTGGCTTCCATTCATAATCTGTAGGTTCAACTTTGAAATCAGAAACCTCTTTAGGTCGTATGATACCAAGAGAGCACTCGTGCTGTTTTCGAGTTTCTAACCAGCACATTGTTTGAACACCTTTTGCAAGTACATATCTTTTCCGCTCTGCCCAATTATTGCGGCTTGTCACTGGCTCTCCTAATGGCCTGATTTCGGATACTGGTCTGAACGACTCAGGCCTAGGATCCCTCTCATACTTTTCCACTTCTACCTCTACCCATTGGTACTTTTTATACCACTGCCAATAGGGACGGTATCGGTAGTTAATCGGGTAGAGGCGAATGAAGCTCCCGTCTTCACGGACACCGCCTGTACATACTAATTCATAATAGGATTTGGATGGGAGAGGATAAGTTTTTACTGTGATAAGGATTTTGATCTTCTGTCCCACTCGATGACCCTCCGACAGTTGTTACAAATGGTTCACTGCGAGACCCGTGTCTGATGATATGGCCCGAGCTAAGCGACCACGATGGCAACATCTTACGTCGGCCTCGAAACAGACCAGCACTGACGGTCGTTCCTGGATTAGACTTGCCGCTCGTTGACGAACAATGGAAGCATTTGGTAGGAATTGCTTCTCGTATTGCTGCAAGAGCTGTTGATAGTCTTCGAACGTTTTCAACGACCTTCTTAGTAGCTGAGGGATTCCTAATTCAGGCAGATGAACGTACTCGAGGTCAAGCTTTTCGCAGATCCGCTCCATCGTGGCTTTTGCATAGCCATACTTCCTCGATACAGGGTTGCTTCGAACATCCAGCACGCGTTGTATACCTGCCCTCAACAGTTTCTTGAAGAACTGATCGATAGATTCGCCCTCGTAACCTGCGGTGTAGATAGCGATTCCAGCTTTTCGTAGCTCTGGCTTAGTTGGCATTATGCGCTCACTTCGTGAGGCAAACCAGGGGTAGTGGTGATAAACATAATTAAGAAGCTCTTCACGTGTACTTGAGCCGTATCGTACATTAATTTCCCTGATTGCCTGTCTCACTTGTATCGGAAGTGATCGAACCTCATCCTTAACATATGCACGCATAGACTCCGGGATTGAAAGAACTTCACCGTTTAGATAACCATAGCGCAAAAGCTCATCCAAGTCGCGGTAAACCACAAAGGAAAACGGGCCATGCTTATAAGGGATAAAATCATAAAATGAATGGTCCGATTCAAGAGGAGATTCCTGCCGAAGTAAGAATAGCCATTTCATAAGCTCTGTCCGGGTCAGCACTCTCGGAGCCACTACGATCACGCCTAATATGATTTTCTGTCGTTTGAACATTGTCCTTTCATCTGCATCGGCAACTTGCGCATCCGCGCTTACTACCATGACTATTCAATTGACATTGTCCAATATCTCCCTGTGTATTAATACATGCAAGTTTTAATACAGCGGCTTTCGTGCGAAGAGGATGTCCCCGTTTGACTCGCCACAAAGGGGGTTGGCTCACGAGGAGACATATCAACCACAAAATGCTATGAATAGCCGATGTAGTGGCGGCAGCCCGGCAAGTTTTCCCTTGTAACTGGTTGACCGGTTTTATATTATTGGCCGGTTGCTTGAAACCGTGTGCTATTTGGGCCGTATGTAAGAGAAGTAAGTAGTTGCAGGACAAGGATACAGAACTGATTACGCAGGCGTTAGGTGGCAGTCAGGAAGCTTTCAGGAGCTTGACCAAAAGGCATCGACCGTCCGTCTACCACATCGTTTGCAAGATCGTGCGTGACGAGGAGACCGCCAACGACCTGGTCCAGGAAACCTTTATGAAAGCCTTTGCCTCCCTTGCCAGCTACCGGCCGGAGTACCGTTTTTCGACCTGGCTGTATAAAATAGCGGCCAACTGTTCTATCGACCACCTGCGCAAGAAGAGGATACAGGCGCTCTCGCTCGATCGCCACCTGGATGACGGAAACGATGGCCGACAGTTTGACGTCGCCGACTATTCCTACCACCCGGAAAGAGACCTTGAGCGCAAGGAGCAGAGATTTAGTATCGAGGAAGCAATTGCGGATCTTCCCGAGAAGTACCGCGAGGTCATTGTCTACCGGCACAAGGACGATAAATCATATGAGGAAATAGCCGATTTATTGGGTATACCCATTGGCACGGTAAAGGCGAGGATTTTTCGGGCAAGAGAGCTTTTGAAGAAAAAGCTTAAATCAGTTATTTGAGGTTAAAGACCTGTAAGGTTCGAGGAGTCTATAGATGCGCTCGCTTCGAGTGGTCATATTTGCCGTAGGTGGTCTGTTCTGGTTGGCCGTTACCGGCGCCCGGGCGGCGGAATACACCTACAACTACCAGAAGATCATTGATATCGAGCAGCCGGTTGTGTTGCACCTGAGCCTGGAGAGGGGCAGTGTCTACATATCCGGCAGCGAGGATGACAGGTTGATCATTGAGGCCGTCAAGAGTATCCGGGCTACCGATGAGGACGAGGCGGAAGAAGTTGCCGACCATATTGAAATAAAGGTTGAGGTCTTACCGGAGAAGATTGACATCAATACCAACTACCTCCAGATGCTCAGCCGCAGTCCCTCGTTCTGGCAGAAAGTGCTCGGGGCCGGATCCGATTCATACGGGTCGGTCGATTACCGGATTTCCCTGCCTCTTAAGAGTTCGGTGCAGATTCGTAGTATGGCGGCGGACATTGAGTTGTCCAGTATCGAGGGAGAAATACAAGTTGACAATACAGCCGGTAAAACCCGCGGGGAGTTTCTGTTTGGGCCGGTTACGGTTCGTCAGCCGCAAGGGGAAATCGACCTGCGATGGGTGGAAGGCGACATTCGGATCAAGTCCTCCTCGGCCACGATCACTATCCAGCAGAGCCGCGGCGCCATCGACCTCATAACCCTTAGCGGCGAGGTCAAGATCCAGACCGAGCTGGACAGCCCGCACGACTACTTAGTGGAAACCAACAGCGGTTCCATCACGTTTATAATTCCAGAAGCCTCCTCCGGCGTTTTGAATATCGAAACACAGTCAGGAGACGTGCAGACAGAGATGCCTGTTGCCGTCAAGTCTGTCTCGCGCAATCGGCTGGTCGGCGAGTTTGGCCGGGGAGGACCGACCATCAGGCTCTCCTCCTCCTCCGGCGACGTTACCGTGGCGCTGTATTGATTCGCTACGTACATAGGATGTAGTATGAGCAAAGCCGGTTATATTGGTCTTGCGCTTTTTGTCTCGGGACTACTGATCTCGAACTGCCCATATCCGGCGCACGCCCAGCCGGGCGACTCATTATTCGAAACCGAGGAACTACTGTCCGACACCGTTTTTTACCAGATACACCTCACCGAAGAAGGCGTTACCGCCATCGACACCGCCGGGGATGAGTGGCACTATGATTTTGAGGAGGGGGTATGGATTCTGGGGAGCTTGCCGGAAGGCAGGCCTGACGATAGGGGCACAAGGCGCGTCGGCCTCACGGGGGATGAAATCCCCGTCGAAGAACGATGTACCGAGGAGAAAAAAGTAAAACCGTTTGAGCGATCCGTCTGGGTCGGGTACGAAGAATACGTTGACGGCGATATTATCGCTTATGGCCGGGTGACGATCAAAGGCTGGGTCAAGGGAAACGTCAAGTCGATCAGGAAAAGAGTGCTTGTTACCGGATCGGGCCGCGTCGACGGAAATATTGAGGCACCCAGCATCATCAAAAGAGAAGGAGCGGTAGTGCTCGGCGAGGTCAGAGAAGTCGGCTCGCCGCTGGAGCTGAAGGACATCACAAAGTCGTTTTCCGCCGATGGCCTGATCATAGTGTTGTCATTCACCGCTTTTCTGCTGGTGTTCAGCTTCCTGACGGTTTCTTTGATGCCCCGGCAGATGCGCAATTTTGACCACTGCCTGAGCCGGCATAAACTGAAATCCTACTTCTTGGGGCTGCTTTTCCTGGTGTTGATGCCCGCGATTTTGCTGTTAGTCATGATTACCGTCGTCGGACTTATCGTTGTGCCCTTCGTGCCGCTGGTCTACCTGATCGCCTTTGGCCTCGGACTTGTCGTCTTTGGAAACATTCTCGGCAGACAGTTTTCTCTAAGATATTTAGGAGGGGAAAAAAGTATGCTGCTTCAGTCGACGCTGGGAATTGTCCTGTTGATGTCCCTATGGTTTATCGTGGCAGTACTATTGGGAGCCGGTGACGATGTTTCTCAAGGCTTTGGCATTTTCTTCTTAGTAGTCTCCATCCTACTGACTTCCTTCCCCATTCTGGCGGGGGTGGGAGCGGCGGTTTTGACCCGTTTTGGCTTCAAAGAATATCGACTTTTTACCGGCGGCCAGCAACAACCGGAAACTCCCATGGCCCCGGCGCCACCCCCGATCCCTGAGGGCCCCTCTCTGACTACTCCCCCGGCAGGCCCGGAACCTCCCCGTGCAACCCCGCCGCCTTCCTCTCGTATACCAGAGAGTGATAAGTGACCTGAACAAAAGTAAGGAGGGAAGGTAATGAGAAACGCACTGACGGTTAGTCTGGCACTGGTAGTCTTATTGGCCGGGCTGGTTATGGCCGGCAGGAAAGAACACGAAACCCACCGCATTGATGCTGAGGGAGCGAAAAAAAATGACGTGCAGCTTGAGTTCGGCGCTGGCGAGCTGAGAATCCTCCCCGAAGATATGTCCGAGGCGGCCGTGCTGGATGTATTGTATGACCCCCGGCGGGTTGAATATGACATTGAGTATAACGTGAAGGAATCAACCGGCTATCTCTCTATCGAGACCGACCATCGTAAACACAAGAGTATTGACACCGATGACAACAAACTCGAAATGATCCTGTCCACCCGCTATCCCACCTCTCTTGAAATGGATATTGGCGCCTGTGACGCCGAGATTGACCTCGGTGGCATGCCCCTTGAATACCTCGACATCGACGTCGGGGCGGCATCCGGTGACATTGACTTTTCCGAGCCCAATCCGATGCGCCTGAAAGAGATCAATATTGACGCCGGCGCCTCTTCGCTGGACATGCACTCGATCGGCAACGCCAACTTTGAGTTGATGAGCTTTTCGGGCGGCGCTGGCTCCTTTGATCTCGACTTTCGCGGCCAGTATGACGGAGAGTCAACAATCGATATTGACATCGGCGTCAGCTCAGCAGACATCATTCTCCCGCTGGAGGTTCCAGTCCGGGTTGAAACGAGCGGTTCTGACTGGCTATCCTCGGTCGATTTCCATAAAGGCGACTTGGAGGAGATCGACGACGACATTTTTGAATCACCCGATTTCGATGGCGCCCAAACCCGTATTATCCTGACAATCGACGTCGGCCTGGGAGCGGTAGACGTGTACTGGAAAAGGTAGTTGCGAATGTCGGGTTTCTCCCCACCTGCGGTGGGGACGGAACCCAACCTACGAGGCTACTGACGCTATGGCTTGAAAACAATAGTCAGGAGTACAAGACTCCCGACCTACAAAACTAGCTACCTCAAACGACGGAGCAACTCCTCCCTGAAAGTGACATTGTCGTCATACGCCGACCAGCCGATGTCGTGCACCAGCCGGGCCATGGACAGATAAAAGTTGTAGCGCGCTGCGACTGAATTCAGCTCGGCGTTTCGGGCGTTATTGAACGCATCAACAAGATCGACAAGGCCCAGCTTGTCGGCGTCATACTTCTCCACTACCAGTTTCAGGTTTTCCACGGCCAGTTCAGCGGAGCGAATGGCTCTCGGCAGACTATTCACCTGCGCGACAAGGTCGTACGTCCCGGCGCTAATTTCCCCCATCACCTCCAGACCGGTGGCATCCTTCTCGAACTCCACCTGGCTCAACCTCGCCTTCAACCTGGCGCGCTCTCTGATGCGGTCGGTGCCGAGAAATACTGGCAGCGTGAGTCCTCCCCACACTGACCAGGTGGTGTTTTTCTCCACAAAGGTCGGAGGGTAGTCGGCCAATTGATCGGCATAGTTAAACGACGCCCGGAAGTCCAGCGTGGGATAGTACCTAGCCCTGTTTTTCGACAGTAAATCTCTTTGAATGGCAACGTCAACGTCAAAAGACCGCATGGCTGGATTTTGTTGGAGACCTTTAGCCACAAGAACGTCCTGGAGCTGCCTTTGAGATTCCTCGGTGGGAACAACAGAATGCAGAAGGTCATAATCATTCCAGAAATGATCTTCGGAAAACGAAAGAGTGTCAAGAGCGACCGGGCTGTTTCCCGGAAGATTGAATAGAACGATCAAAAGAACAGTGGCGACTTTCAGGTTACTCCTGGCGCGGATAACCCGCGAAGTTGCCTTGTGACGTTCATCCTTCCATCGCAACAGGTCGATCTCACTTCCCTCTCCGATAAGATAGCGGGTGCCGGCAATCTCAAGATTGCGGTCGACAAGAGCGCGAAACCGAAGTTGCGTCCCCAATATCTCCCGCGCCCCAAGATAGTTCAAGTATGCAGCCGTGACGGCCAACTCCAAATCAAGCTTTGCTTGCTGCAGATTGATCTGTTCGAGGTTCTTCTGTTTGGCAGCCAGTTGGATCGACTTGATGGCCTCAGCGGAGAAGATTCTCTGGTGCATAAGAAGCGTCGATCGGTAGCGGTCGTTCTCCAGCGCCCCCCTGGAATTGGCCACGGCGTTGTCATCGAAGTGCGCCATCGACGCTCCGGCAACTACTTGGGGCAGATAGGAAGAATAGGCCTGTTTTGCTGCCTGGATAGCCGCTTCGACGGCGTCATATCGCGCCAGGTACCCAGGATTGTACGACAGAGTGCGTTCGACGGCATCTGTCAGAGTATAATACGGCGTCGTTTCGGGAACAGGAGCCGCCACAAAATACGCGCTGTTGACAGCTTCCGTCGGTAAAACAACCGAGCACCGTTGAGCCGTTTGCTCATTCAGCGCCAGAGCCGTTCCACCCCGGAACTCCGTCGGCAGATTTGCCGGCAACTCACCTTGCAAGATGCGGGCAGCTTTGACGGCGTTGTATCTGGCGTCGGAGACTATGGAATAGGCTGCATTGGAGCCAAGGGCTCCCCTTTCTACCAGATACCTTCCCTCGGCGGTGAAAGTGGGTATGCCGTCGCGAGTCACCATCGAGAAGAACTCCCCAACTTTGATGTCATCCATCCTCCACATCGGCGGCAGGTACAGGGCGTCAATCTTCTTGTCAAGCTGGTGATAGGCCTTGAAAAAGGCGTAGGTGCCGTAATTATCAAAGCCCTCGGCTGTAATGACCTCAAAATCGAGAGCTTTCCCCAGCGAGGTAATCGCTGAAATGACCTTTTCCCCCTCGTCACCAGACGGGAAATATAGAACCCCGAGCCTTTTGACATTCACAAGTTTTGTGAGGGTTCTCAGGTCATCCTCCAGTTGCCCTGGTTTGATATGCACCGTAAGATTGGGCGCAACCGGTCGGCCATCATCGCCCACCAACCCCTGCGCCACCGGGTCAAATTGATGCATGGCAAGTATTGGTCCGGCAAATCCGATCTCAAGCAGGTCTTCAACCACCCACGGTCCCATGGCGATGATCATGTCTATGTTCTGCACGGCTGCCAATTGCTTTGCCATGACACGGCACGAATCACGTTTCCACCCGGCCGACCGATACCCTTCGGGAACGAAGACAACTTCATAGCCCTCGGGTAGGATTAGCTGTAGCTGGCGAGTGAATTCTTTGCGGAGTATTGAATGAACCGGGTATTGTCCTCCTTCAAAATAGGCTAAACGAAGCTGCTTTACCGACTGAGCCGATAGTTCCGCCGCCCAGCCTATCACTATCAAAGCACAAATGCCTGTGATTACTCTTCGATTGATCTTAGTCATGGCCGCGCTCTTTCTTTCATCAACTACATTCGTGTATGGGGATGATAGGGAATTTCATGGGATTGTTAAAGGGAATTTTGGGCGCTGTCGCATTACATTCTATTGATAACTGACCCACGCTACCTTGTATTCACCGCTACATGAGGGGCTATCTGACGCAGAAATCTGCCGTCGTATTCCCACGCTCTCCATTCATGGGACGTGTTCGTGGCTTCTTTCTGCTTGTTGATTCCAAAATGAAGGATACACCTTTTGTCTTTTTACACACTCCTAAGATATTACTGGTACCGCCGCTAGTGTAGTGTTTGATACTATTTCGCATTCAATAATCAAGCTGCATCCATGGGAACAGTGTGAAAGAACTGAGTTCTGCTGGGGAGGACAGATAGTGCTGAAGAGCCTTTACGAGCTGTATCTCCACCGCCTTAAGACTTTCAAAGACCCGGTTGTAGAACCATTTCTCCCGTATTTCTTTCCACAGATGCTCGACAGGATTTAACTCCGGGCTGTATGGTGGCAACCAGTGCCCGCCCGTTGGCGGGTCCGGAATGTTAAGGCATTTGGCCTTATGCCAACCGGCTTGGTCCATAATCATTACCACCTGCTCGTCGGGATACTGACGCGATGCTTCCTCGAGGAAGAGCGACATCATCTCCGCGTTGACCGTGGGCAACACCAAACTTACCAATTCACCGTCAAAGGGACTCAAGGCCGCATAGGCATAGCTGTACTCCCGCTCTACCTGGGCGAAGGCCACGGGCCGAACACCCGGCGGCGCGTCTGTTAGCTCGCGCCGTCGCAAATACCTCATGATCCCCTATGCCCTTGCTTCCGTAGTCCTGATGTGGAAATTCTTCCTTGCCTATTACAAGGCCGGGATGCTAATGTAGGCGGTCTATTTGGTCAACCGAAATTGGTAGATCATCGTGTCCGTAAATTGTGTGATGAACACCAGTGTGTCCGGTCCCAGGTACAAGTTGTCTCCCTCAAACAGCGACTTAAATTCGCCCTGCGGAATTCTGAGAGTATCACAGTTAGCATAATCGATGGTGGTCGAGATCAACGTCAGCGTATTCGTGCCAAAACCCAGTACTCTCCCTTCTGAGCTGCAAAGGCCGCTTTCGTTATCAACATGGTCTAACTTGTATGTATTTCCTTCGACCGTAAAGACAACTCTGTCAGTGTCGTAGAGCGTCCACATGGGGGGTGGTCTGATATCCGTGACCACCAGTTCCCCTGAGAACACTTCGACTTGAGGAGGTGGTATCTCATCTTCGCTACAACCGACAAGGATCAGCCCCAGAAGTATCAGACCTGTCAGTTTCCTGCTCATCACCAACCTCCACGCTCGCGGAGGCTGTCGATTTCCGATGTTCACTTGACCAACCGAAAGGTAAAAACCATCGAATCGCTCGCCTGGTCTGGACCGAACGCAAGCGTGTCCGGACCCAAAATGAGGCTGTCACTTCGAAAAGCCGCCTTGAATCTGCCTTTGGGAATATGAAGGGTATCGCAACTGAGCGATGGGATGGTATATAATTTCGTCAGTACTATCAAGTTACCGCCGAAGTTATCAACTGTACCGACGGATCCACAGAGGCGGGTCTGGTGGGTTGTGTGCTCCAGCCGATAATCTGTCCCTTCTACCGTGAATACCACCTGGTCTGTATCTGTGTCAACCATATACAACTCACGAACTTCCAGCTCCCCAGAGAACACCTCGACCTCCGGAGGCTGTTCCAGATCATCTCCACAGCCGCCAGAGACTACCAACACCAGCGCCGCGACAAGTAATATAATCTTCACTCAATACCTCTATTCAGGTCCGTTTCCTACACTGAATAACGAATCGGGAGCGTTAGGTGTTCAACTTAAATTCCCACTGACTGAATGAATGTATTATCGACTTGTTCCGGTAACATCAGTGCGTTCAGTCGTTTCAGAAGAGCGTCCAGTCATCCTTTCGCGGTTGTATTCGACTGCCGCCTTGACAAACTCCCGAAACAGGGGGTGCGGACGGGTGGGGCGGGATTTCAACTCCGGATGAAACTGAGCCGCGACAAACCAGCGATGCGAGGGCACTTCGATGATTTCCACCAGACGACTGTCAGGGGAAAGCCCCGACAGAAGCAGCCCTCTTTCCGTCAACATCTCCCGGTAAACATTGTTGACCTCGTAGCGGTGGCGGTGGCGCTCGGAGATTTCCTTTTGGCCGTATGCCTCGTAGGACTTTGACCCCGGCGCTAGGACGCAGGGATACGCCCCCAAGCGCATGGTGCCGCCCAGATCGGTAACGCCTTCTTGATCAGCCATCAGATGAATAACGGGATGCTTCAAATCACGATAGAACTCATAGCTGTGGGCGTTCGGCAGGCCGCAAGCGTTGCGGGCAAATTCGATCACTGCGCACTGCATACCCAGGCAGATCCCCAAGAAGGGAATGTCGTTTTCACGCACATAGCGGATGGCTTCGATTTTCCCTTCAACGCCGCGCTCGCCAAAACCTCCCGGAATTAGGAGTCCGTCGACGTCATGCAGAAGTTTCTCCGCCCCACCGTGCTTGATGTCTTCGGAGCTGACCCAGATCAGTCTGACTTCCGCCTCGCTGTACACTCCGGCATGGACAAATGCCTCGATGATTGATTTGTAGGCGTCCTTCAGGGTGACATACTTCCCGCAAATGGCAATTTTTACATGATGCTTCGGATAATTGATTGTCTGAACCATCTCTTCCCATTTGGCCAGGTCCGGCTGTGGTATCTGCCAGCCGAAATGCTCGCACACAATATCGTCCAGCCCCTGCTCATGGAACTTCTGCGGGACCTCATAGATGGTGGCCACATCCTCGGCCACGATCACCGACGATGTCGGAACGGAACAGAAGAGGCTGATTTTCTGCCGCAGGCTTTCAGATATCGGCTGCGCGGAGCGGCACAGGAGCATATCCGGTTGGATACCGATCTCCCGAAGAGCCCGCACGGAGTGTTGGGTAGGTTTGGTTTTGAACTCGCCAGCCGTGGGAATGTACGGCACCAGGGTGACATGGACATACATTGCGTTGCGGCGGCCGTTCTCCAGTCCCATCTGCCGGATCGCCTCCAGGAAAGGCAGGGACTCAATGTCACCGACCGTCCCGCCGATCTCAGCCACGACCACCTCCGGTTTCAGCGGAGACTGCTCAAGTTTCCTGATACGGTTTTTTATCTCCTCCGTGACATGTGGAATAACCTGCACCGTCGCACCCAGGTAATCACCGCGGCGCTCTCTGGAGATGATGGTGTTATAGATCTGGCCGGTGGTGACATTGTTGTCTTTGGTCAGCGATTGATCCAGAAACCGTTCGTAGTGCCCCAGGTCAAGGTCGGTTTCGGAACCGTCATCAAGTACGAACACCTCGCCGTGCTGGAAGGGGTTCATTGTTCCAGGGTCGACGTTCAAGTAGGGATCGAGTTTGACGTTGCAGACCTTCAGGCCGCGCTTTTGCAGCAGCAAGCCGATCGAGGCCGAGGCAATTCCCTTGCCCAGCGCTGACACCACGCCGCCGGTCACAAAAATGTACTTGGTCTCATTGGACATACATCTTCCTCACCCATATACTCTCTTAAGCTTTTTCAAATCCTGCGGTGTGTCAACCGATACCGGTCGCATGGCAGTTTTGAAAACGGTTATTCTGGCGTCGTTTTCCAGTATCCTGAGCTGCTCCAGCGACTCTGCCTTTTCCAACGGTGACCGCTTCCACTGAGTAAACTGAGCCAGCCCCTGGCTGCGGAAAAAGTAGACACCGATATGCGCAAGAAACAGGAACTGTTTCACTCTGTTCTTTTTATCGGCCTTTCGCAGATACGGGATAGGAAGGCGGGAAAACCACAGCGCGGTGCCGTTCCCGGCTACCACCACCTTGACGACGTGGGGGTTAAACAGTTCGTCGTCCGTGTCAAGCCGACGGGCTAAAGTCGCAAATTCGATACTACTGTCACTGTCGAGTCTCTCGATGGTTCGATCCAGGACGGGCGCCTTGAGGCCAAAATTGTCAGCCTGAACATTGATGGCAATATCGCCGCCCAGTTTTTGCATCACTTCCGCCACTCGATCCGAGCCGGTGCGGTGGTGGCGGGAGGTCAATACAGCTTCGCCTCCAAAGGCGGCAACTGCCTTTTGCACCTGTCGGCTGTCGGTGGCCACAACCACCCGGTCAATTTTTCTAGCTTTTCGCACCTCGTTGTACACATAAAAAAGAAGCGGCTTGCCGCGGTAAAGGTAAATCACTTTGTTGGGAAACCGCTTCGAGTTTAACCGCGCCGGGATGATCGCTATGACAGTCGGCGCCATTACCGAATCACCCTGGTGACAAGGAAATACCCGCCATCGCTGTCCGGAGCGTTGTCCAAAGCCATCTCACACCGTGACGAGGCGACCATCTTATCTGCTCGAAATCTGTTCTTTTAATAGCGGCACAAGAGAAAATAGGCAAGTCACCCGGGAGAGTCAAGAATAAACTGAGTTCTCATTTTATTTGGAGAAACCGCTAAAAGGGCTCTGCCCTACGCCTGCTACACGTCCGTGCGTGGTACCGCCACTGAGGAAGATTTCCCACAGCAGAGCTGTGGGTTACCCGTTTTGGAATCAGGTTTTTCAGATTGAGAAAATATCGGTCTATTGAGCGGCTGGAGGAGTCATGGCGGCTACTTCCGCAGCCAGAGGACCAGCTAATCCCGTCATCTGCATAAACCCAAGTGTCCACACTGAACTTGCAAACGTGCCAAAAAACGCTGAAGATAAAATGACCACCAACAATCCCAACCCGATGCCTGGAATAAGACCAAGCCAGAGACTTGCCATACCGACGAGAATAAATGGAATCGCCACGACCAGCATGGTTATTACTAGAAAACACCACAGGACTAACTGCGCCAGGAAAGATGAGAAAGCGACCGCCAATGTTTTGCCAATATTGTGCTGAAACAGATGCCAGCCTTTGCCGATGGCGTCCAGCCAGCGCTCGTCATTTAATACTGCAAATCGTATTGCCCACCCCTCGACACAGATAGCCACGAGTATGATCACAATCAGGATTGGAATGGCGAGGATAGTCAGGATGACCCCAAGAGCAACATGTGCGAAGTAGGAAGGAACAATAAATAGCAGCAAACTGAATATGGCGAATAATACTGCCAGTGTAGCTAACAAAATGATGCCGAAAAGCCTGAAGAACTTACCCAGACCAACCGACCAGCAATCGGCGAAGGTCACTGGCAGGTTTAACTCCTTTCTGGAGATACCATGTATGAGTGATCCTTCACAAAGAACGCTCATTAACCAGAAAAGGACCCACACTGCAAAGGCCGCCATGGCCAGCAAAATCAGTATGGCCGGATCGATACTGAACCAGCCGAAATCGCAGCGATCCGCCCAATCACCAACGTCAATCTTGTCTTTCGACCACTGGAAACCGCCGAATCCATCAGAAACGGACACGAAAAATCCAAACAGCCACAAAAACTTGTAATTCCAGGCGTTACTAACAGACTTCTTGACCAGCTCCATGTAATCCATATCTATCTCCGCTTCTGACTATTCTCAGCGACTCTGTGTAAACAGAGGAAAGCTATTGATAGTCGATACAAAAGTCCAGCGGATTCGTTTCCTTTTGTTAAATATACCGCAAAGGCAGTGAATTATTCAAGGCACACGATTACCCACCCGTGAGGAGGACTACACGTCCGTGCGTGGTATCGCCACTGAGGAAGATTTCCCACAGCAGAGCTGTGGTCCGCCCGTCACTTTGTTGGAGGACATACACTTGCCTGATATAAGGTCACCGGACGCCGTTGGGCATTTACTTATTCTTTTTATCTTTTTTAGCCTTCCGTTTTTCCTTTGGACTACGCTGTGCCTTTTTCTGTTTTTCCCTTTTGCCTTTATCTTTACTTCCTTTGTCACCCATGTCTGTTTCTCCGTGTTTAAAATTGACCTGCGCCAGTCATGGTGGGTCTCTTTTTGTTCTGATATCTGACAAAAGCCGCACTCCGATGATAGAATATAACAACAGTGTTTGCGAAGGGCAAGAGAAAATCCCAGCGATCACCGGGGTCAATATCTATGACGGGGGACCTGGCTAACGCAACGAAGTTATTGGTTATCGATACGAAAGTCCAGTGGATTCGTTTCGGTTTGCTGGATATACCACAGAGGTAGGGAGTTATTCAAGAGGCATGATTACTCACCTTTTAGGTGGGTTACACGTCCGTGCGTGGTACCGCCACGGAGGAAGACTTCCCACAGCAGAGTTGTAGGCCACCCGTGAGGCACTATCCTAAGACCTACTCCGACATTGCAGTATGTCGTTCCTTGAGAGTGTTCCAGTACTTAGTCATCTGGCGATATCCCTCTTGGTCAACAGATTTCAGATAGCTCAGCCAACCCTCAATTGAACTCTCACGCTGGTACTGTGATTTGACCATAAGCCCCAAAGTGAGTCTGTGCATAACTGATCTCATTCTCCTTTTCTTTGTTCTTCCGATACCAAACCGAGGCTCTGCAGTGTTCTTTGTCAGCCCGGTAACATAGCACTGTCTCCTTGGACCAAGGATCCGGAGTTTGCTATCGTTTGGCTTGAAATGTTCAGACTTAATGATCTTCTCCACTAGCGGCAAGGAAGCACAAAGGACTTTGGGATCATTTGATGAGAGGGTAATGTCATCTGCGTACCGAGTGTACGATATGTTTCTTCGTTCAGCATAACCAGCAATTCTTCTATCAAGTTTGGATGCAATAAGGTTTGAGAGTGCTGGTGAGGTCACTCCTCCTTGTGGGAGACAGTTATCACATGTACACAGGCCCGCAAATACGTTTGCTATCCTGGCAGAATAGCCAATTAACTTAAATACCTTAGCAACTCTTCTGATTGATATCGATGGAAAGAACTCCTCGATATCTACACAGAGGAAGTAACGGTTATTTTGATGGGGTATGGTATTATTGATAAGTCCAATCTTCTTTCTATACGCTGTTGCGTATTTAGATGGAGTGAGTTTATCGAGAATGTTCCTTAGTATCCAAGCTTGAAGACCTTTCATCGTACTGTTGGGCTGTCTAATGTTCCGTTTTCCCCCTTGACTTTTCGGGATAGTGTACCGCATGTAGAATCTGTGGGAGTATCTACTGTAGACTGAGATTGTCCGAGTATCTACATGCATAGACTTTGCCAGCTCAGCAATCGTGGAAATTACGGGTAAGTTCAACATTCTGAGTAATTCGGCGTTGCTACTCATGGTAGATAAACTAATGGGGGTGTGGAGTCACCTTACTCAAAGCATCGCGCAGCGACAGATCTGGTCACTCCTGTGACTAGATCTCCCGAGTGGCTTCGCGCGTCCGAGCTGAGGTACTCTGCTCGGTGAGCGCAGAAGCCACGAGGGCATAATTGTGTGAGTTTGCATCCTGAGCAGCGAAACACTGCTCTAGCTTGTCTATTGACAAGCTTGACTAAAGTCGAGCTTCCACACCCCACGTTTTCTGACCTCCCTTTCTAAGTGTCAAATTGAGTGCCCGAATCCTTAGTTCACTCAGGTATCTAGCGAAGATCCGAGCACGCGACCTTGTAGTGTTCTCATGGATAAGTTCCTGTATCCCTGAATCACTTATTGACAATATGTCTGAACCTGTTAATAGTCGCTTTCTTATCAGAAAGTTGATTGCTGTTTTCACAGAGGCGTCGACCAGGTCCAATTGTGTTTTTTCAGCAATAGCTTTAGAGAAGTCGAGGATAAACTGCCTTCGAATTGGATCAAAAACATACACTAGGGAGAGGAAGAATCGACATGATGAGATTGGGTTTGTAAGGTTCATATATTGTTGAGAGTGCTTTGCCATGTGTCTTAATGCATTACCAATAGCATCAGTAAGATCTTCTGCTGTTTCAGGTCGCATATTCTCCCAGAGAACCTTGCTTTTAGTCTGGGTTTGTAGGTAACGAAGAGGCCCATGATTGATGAAGCTCTTAGACCGGTGGAACTTGGGATCCACGACCAATATCAACTTGTCTCTCAATTGGGGATGATTAGAAAATGCACCTAGCTCAGTAAATGTGCCAGGACTTTGTAAGAGGATAACCACAGAAAGAACACCCTGTGCTAACAGATTCTCAAGAGTGAGAAGGTCCCACCGCTGATGGCCGTATATCAATTCTGAAAACATGTCTTCTGCGAAATAAACGACGTATCTATATTTTGATTTCCTCTTTTCCAACTTAAGGCCAATTTCGCTCCTTAATTTCACATCCACAGGGTCACTACCACCGCAGAGAAAGACACTGATCTCTTCAGAAGTCACGTATTGCCTGCGCAGATAGTCGTACAATTCTTGGGTCAGTTGAACTAATGCTCTATCTAGCATAATTCTACCTGAGAGGTCCTTTACCCCTGGCCGTAGGTTGTAGTCTCCCAAATGCCTGCACCACATCAATCCTCTCAAAGACTTAGCAATGTTGCGGCAACATAAAGCCTTGCCTGTAAAACGAATATTACCTCTTCCTCTCGCTGCTGTCAATACCTAAAGTGTTTTTTTTACTGAATAACCGCGATATCCTCTACTGACCGGTGGCCCACAGCTTGCTGTGGGTTTTATTGAGTGCAGACCTGGATTTCATTACTCCCCAAAAGTCTTCAATCGCAGCTGAGGTAGGATTCGAACTCACTGAATGTGGAGGAGGATTCACTCAGCTGCCGGCTCCTCTCCCACCTCAGGCTCTGTTTCGGGATGAAGTTTGAACTCGAAGATCCTTAACAGGGTGACAAAGACCGCGGCTATCAGCGGCCCGACGACAACACCCAGCAGGCCAAAAAGGGCTATCCCTCCCAGAATGGCAAAGAAAAGCATTAACGGATGCATTGAGGTCCGCCCGGAGATAAGGTAGGGTCGGATGATATTGTCACTCTGACTGATGACAAAGGTCCCAACAGCGATGACAACGATACCCTTGACGTATGAACCTCCCAGCAGCAAGATGATCCCCGCCGGCACGTAGATAATAAAAGCCCCGAGGAAGGGTATGATCGACAAAAAGGCCATAATCGCTCCCCAGAAAACGGCGGAAGGAATTCCCACGATGGCAAACAAGATTCCGCCCAGCATACCTTGAATCAGCGCCACCACCACCCCGCCGTACATAGTAGCCTGGATAACGTCGCGAAGGTGCCCGAAAGTCAGTTCCACCTGCTCTGGCGAGATCGGCATCAGCTTCTTAATCTTGCCCACGATTGCGGCGCCATCCTTGAAGAAATAGTACATGGTGAAAACCATCAGAATAAGATAAAATATCGTTTTTGTGGCGTTGGCAATAAGCCAGCTCGTCTGGCTGAAGATGACGCCGGTCACTCTGTCAATGGAATCTTTGATAAGCTCGTCGAGATTTATTTTGGACAGGTCGTAGTATTGGTTCAGCTTTTGTTTGACGGCATCTATCCATGGAAGGTCTATAGCCAGAATTTTATCGAGCTGGCCGCTTTTGTACATGGCGTTTACCTTGGCCACGGCGTCAGCAGCTTCATTCACCAGGGCGGCAAAGAGGTAGGTGATAGGACCAATGATCAGAATGACGATAAACAGACAGAGCAACAGCGACGCCAACCCCCGGGATTTAACCTTCTTGCATACCCATTCATAGAGGGGAAAAAAGATGATAACAAACACCGCTGCCCAGGTAATAGGGACGAAAAACGGGATGATAATCCTATAGAAGAGATAGAAAAAGATCGCCGCTATCGAAAGGAACAGGGCAACTAACAGGTACTCTCGTTTCATATTACTTTTTTTCGGTTGGCACCTAAAATAATCTACGTCCCGAAGCGTCTCGGCGCAACATTAAAACTCGCCGTGACAGTCGGCAGATCCCGAAAACCGGTTTAAGCCGCTGACAATCGCCCGCTTGAGGTGGGCTGTATACCCAGCCAACAGTGGGCAGTGCCGGTACCTAATCCCTTGCTTGTTATCGTCTTGTATGGCGTGGTAGGGACTACATCCTATAGTCTGAATCCTACACTGCGTGATCGGAGGTGTTTGGTCTGCCGTTCTGAGATGTCCTCTGCTTAAAATCAACCCTCAGAGTCGGGTATTGACGAGCGCGAGACTTTTCCCGCAGTTCTGTGAAAATCTTAACCGGTTGGTATTAAGTATCTTAAGAAAAGGACGATTACAATAATTAGACTTTAGTAACGGCGGGCATCGACTCGGCCATAGTCAATGTTCGCAACTTTTAACGTCTCACATAAGGAGTTAGGTATGGCTATGCGTAGAACCAGTTACAGAACACGCCGTGCCAACTGGCCGCGTCGGACACCGTCGCGCAGGTATGCACGTCCGTGGGCCAGAGAAGAGATTGCGTTCATGCGCAAATTCTATCGGAACTACGAGACAGCATGGATTGCCCGTCAACTCGGTCGCACAGTCTATTCCGTTCGCTACAAAGCTGTCGACCTCAACATCCGCAAAGCCAGTCCAACGGTGTGGAAGGGTAACACCGGAAGTCCGAAGGCTTTCAACCGGCCTTCGCCGAAGCGTTGGCATTCGCCCAGCACCCCACCGAAGACTCGTTCGCGCCGCACTCCGCGCACCTGGAAGACGCGCTCCGGCTCGGTGCGCCGTATACCGCGTCGCAGCACGCCGCGCCGCACCACCCGCAGGATGATATAAGGGGCAGATCACTAATAGGACTATTCGGGAACTTTTCCTTATGGACCCGTTTTCAATAATGAAAACGGGTCTTTTTTTGGGGTGCGTAACACTTTTTATTTCGTATACTGGAAGACGACATAGGAGGAGAGTATGCCGGTAGTCAAATATCAGGACATCAAGCTGTCTGAAGTGAGCATGGATGGCGTCAAAGGAGCGCTCAAGGCCAACGTCATTGGCAGACAGGAAGGCTGGCCCGAGCATACGCTGCGGGTATTTCGCATTAAGAGCAGTGGATTTACTCCCCGGCACCGACATGACTGGGAACACGTAAACTACGTCATCAAAGGACGCGGGCGTCTTCGGATCGGGGAGGAGCTGTTTGACCTGGAGGAAAAGGATTTCGCCTTTGTGCCGCCCAACACCGAGCATCAGTTCGAGAATCCATACCGTGAGGATTTAGAGTTCATCTGCATCGTGCCCAACCGGGGAGCCTACTGAGCAACTGTAAGGCAGAACCCGCACTGGTTTTGCCAGCCCAACTTAATGGCAGAAGCACAAAGACTTCTGCCCTGCGAAGGCTTTGAATTTGCTTGCATTCTTGGTGAGAATTTATATTTTGTGGCAGCCGTGATGGTTTGACGGTTCACAAGATATATAAAATAAGAGTGACTTGTCACTGCGCCATTAGCTCAGTTGGTAGAGCAGCTGACTCTTAATCAGCGGGTCCGGGGTTCGAGTCCCTGATGGCGTATTTTTTTATGCCCGCAGATTGTCACTTCTTGGGTTTATCGTAGCTGGCTTTGGGGCGCTTGTATTTCTTAAGGTGTCTTTCGCAGAGCCAGAGGTATTTCTCGTCGGGGGCAAGGTTCAGCCGGTCGAGGCGTTCAATTTGTTCTTTTAATAGCGGCATGAAAGAAAATATGAAAGTCGCCGGGGAGAGTCAAGCATAAACTGAGTTCTCAGTCTTGTAGGGCAGAAGCCCGCTGTGGCGGGTGTTTCTGCCGCTTATTGTTTATTTGCCGGAACTGCTAAAGGGTTCTGACCTACACCTGCTGGCAAATGTGTAAATAATACAATTTGTGATGTACAGAGGCAATTCGATGTGTTTTGTTGGGATCGATAATTAAAACTACTAGCGGAGGAACAGAACATGTCAGACGTTCATTTTGATGCACCCAACAGGGACGAAGTCAAGGAAGTAATTGCGATGCAAGGCGCAACGATCATCGCAGCGACATTTATTGAAAAAGGTGGTGGCTGGTTTGTGGAAAAGGACACCAAAGAGAGGCGAATTAGGACTGAACTACTCAAAGATTTAATTAAGGAAGTTAAAGCGGCGTTGCTCGACAAATAAACAACCTTCTCAGATAAGAGGGCTTTCGGCAGCCTAGTAGGTCAAGCCCACTTGGGGCTTGACATTCCTTTTGTCACGCCGCGAGTCGGCGTGACCTACTACTGCTAACGTATCTTCAACAATCTCTATTTCCTCAGCGGTCAGTCCATAGAGGTCATAAACAAGACGATCGATTTGGCGGTCCAGAGCGGTGCACTTGTTCTCGTAGTAAGTTTTGTCTTTGTCGGTCTTTGCTTCGGCAAGTTGTTTCTTTGCTTCCAACATCGACTCAACTTTTGACACAATCTCGTCGTGGAGTGCTTTGTCGGCGGTGTTAGAAAAGCTGATGCGGCGGATAGGTAGTCGCGCCAACTGGTTAGTACGGAGTTTAGTGAACGCCCCCTTCGTCAAATCCAGTGCCACTTTCCTCACGAAATATGTGGCCAACGAGGAGTTTAGAATTGCAAGCAAGTATTGCAGAGATATTTCCTTCGACGCAGAAATTGGATATATGGCGTAAAGAGAACTGAGGAAATAACGATGTTCAAGATCAAGTGTTGCAGTGATTCGACTACCGGTTTCACGGATGGCAATTTTGGGTGTCTCATAGAAAGACTTATTTGCCCAGTTGCGAGCAAGCCATGAACCATATTTGACGAAAAGGTTTGTATCCTTGGTGAAGTACCTTTCAATACTCTTTCCACGTAATGATGGTTTCCATTCTTTACCCGGCAGATGACTTGCACTTGTCACATATTTGTCATCATTTCCAGTCTTGATGCACTGACGAACGAAATAGATATCCCCAAGTGCCTGTCCAGCGGATGATAGTTTTTTCAGTAAGGCAGTAGATTCAGGATCAAAGAAGATATCAAAGACAGAATTCGCGTTATTACCCAGCTGGTTTTGTGGGATGTTGTAGTCGTATGGACGTTGTAGGTCGTCCTCTGACATGACCTGTTTGCGTACCTTAACAACTGTATTCAGCCTGTGACCACGAGAAATGATGATAATGCAAGTGTGGATTGTCGGATCTGAAAACACGTCAAACCCAAAATTGGTCACTTCTTGCAGAGAACAAGTATTGAGAACATAGCGTCGAAGACGGCGGTCGAACAGGTTACTAAGAAATGGACTGGGTACAATGTAGCCAGTCAATCCATGATCGCGACAGAGTTTCGTTGCACGTTCGATAAACAAGCCAAAAGTATCTATGCGACCCTCCGTAGCTGAATATTGATTTGCAAGGTAGGACTTTTGAGTTGAATCGGAAACCTGTCCGTACGGAGGATTTCCAACTACAGTGTCGAAGCCACCTCGTTTCATAATCTCCGGGAAAGCATCCTCAAAATCCATTGGATTGAGTTTACGTTCTTCGTCTCTGGGAAAAAGTTGCCCATCCAGGATGTCCCGACCAATTAGCGAATTACCACAGAAAATGTTATTATTCAGTGGTGGCAAAAGAGTTTCGTGGAATTCCAATTGGTATACTTGCGCGCTGGCTTCTGTCTCCTCTTGCAGCAGTTTCAGATAAAGTGAAAGTTGGCATACCTCGACAGCCTGGGCGTCAATATCTACGCCATAGATATTATTGAGAAGAATCTCTCTCTTCTTGTTTAGGGAGAGGAAGAGTTTGCCATCGCGTTTGATACAATCGCCTTTTTTTGCCTTGCTGGGGTTGTCGTTATAGTATTGGCCGTGGTATTTAAGCAGTATATCAAAGACGCCAAGCAGGAATGAACCGCTGCCGCAAGCGATGTCGGCAAAGCGCATCCTGGCGATCTGAGCAGGTGTTTTGCCGGCTATTAATTTACCTACGGTGTTTTCGACGATGTAACGGACGACGTACTCCGGCGTGTAGTAAACTCCACCCGCTTTACGGACTTCGGGTTTTTCTTCGACTTTAGCTCTTTTGGCAGTGGCGACAATGACCTTACCCAGGAAACGTTCGTAGATCGATCCGAGGATGTGGATCGGGATGGCGTTGAAATCGTAAGGGGAATTGATGTGGGAGAGGTCTTCGCAAATGTTAGCGAAGGCGGTGTTGTCGACATGGAAGCTGGCATCGTCGAGGATGTCGTGGTGCTTGTAGACAATACCGTTGTAAATACCATCGAGTCGACGGCTGGCCGCGATGAAGTTTTCCCAGACCGTAGCTTTTTCGCCAAAGCGTTCTACTAGGCGCTCCGCCTCGATGCCTTTGTCTTCGAGGAACCGAAGGAAGACCAGACGGTCAAGAGTGCGTTGGGCGAGTTCTGTCAATGTCTCGCCGTCAAACTTTGGGTTCCGATTTTTGAAGGTGCGGGCCAGCGTGGTACGGTGCTTGTCGAGTTCGGCGAGGAAGGATTCGTCAACACTCCGGTAGCCACCAGGAAATAGACCCCATTGGACTGCCTTGCCGCGCGGCTTGGGGAGTTCCTTGGCGCGTTTCTCTATCGACCCATCGGCAACAGCCTCACGGGAGAACAACCAGTATATTTCGGCGAATTTCTCATGTTTGATGTAGTCGGTATAATGGTACTTGAGAAACCGCCGGCGAAGCGCAGTCTCAATATCTGGTCTGTAACGACAATCAAGTATGTGAAGCTGCTCAAAATCCATGAGGACGGCGAGTGGGGTCTCGCTATTCCAGCCATAGCGGATCAGTTGAAAGTAATTGTCCTCCGTTTCGATTTCACCGAATGGTGTCTTTGCTTCGACGAAAAACTGGACCACATGAAAACTGGGTGCAAGATAGAAAGCGTAGTCGGCACGGCGCTGTGTGCCCCCTGCTGCAACGGTCCTTTCGACTTTGACTTCTTGCTCGTAGGGGTTTGTCTGTAGATCGTGGTTTACATCCCAACCGAGAGCAATCCAGAACTTATCGATAAAGTCTTTGCGAGCTTGCGCTTCTGAATATCCGGCCGACTTATAAAGAGGCTCGTTGCGCTGAAAGTCCTTAACGAGACGAGCGATCTTTTTTAAAGCAAGGTCAATCTCAGGCATATTTATATGCTTCCGTCTAGTGACAGACGTTTAACAAGGCCACAGCCAGGTAGTCCATATACAGCTTGTTCCCGTTAGCACGGCCATCTTTTTCGGCTTGTTTGATTATTTTGAGGACTTCAGCTTCGGTCATCTATTCCCTTCCTTGCGATCCGGCTGGAATATAGGAGATAAGGCTCGCCGGTCAAGTTAATGTGTCGAAACCACAGGGGTTTCGACCTACAGCACGGCACTCGTTTTTTTGCTTTCGCCGGCTCGAGCGCAACACCATATTTGTTCTGATACAGGCTACGAATTGTATGCGGTGGGGCGATCAGAGAATGGCCGCATCGCACGGAATAAATGTGGGAGAGGAGTTGAAATATGGCAGATACAAAGACCAAGTACCCCACCCAGCCCTCGTTGGTGGGAGCGAAGATCTATTTGCGTCCGGCCACCGCCGACGATGCCGCCAACGTTGAATACTGGACCCTGCATAGTGAACCGGAGGCGCTGAACTGTCGGCCGCAACTGTTTCTGACACCATCGGAAGCAGAGGAACGGTACAAAAACAAGGAGAAGTCAACGTCCCAACAGAGATTTGCAGTGGTAAGAAAAGACGATCAGATGTTGGTAGGCGCGGTGGCCTTTTTCAACTACAATCCCTTAAATCGCTCGGCTGAGCTTGGCTTGCTGATCGATCCTGAGGAGCGCAGAAAAGGATACGGCAAGGAGGCGATTCAACTACTGTGCCGGTACCTGTTTAAGTTCCGGGGACTTAACAAGGTTTACGCCCAGACAGCCGGCTTTAATGAAGCTGCTATAGAACTGTTGGATACACTCGGCTTCAAGCGAGACGGCAACCTTCGGGATCACTACTTTTACGACGGTGAGTTCCACAACGCCGCTATCTACTCTCTTCTGCTTTTTGAGCTTGACTGGTAAACCCCAGGTTTGGCGTAGTTCTTCAGTTGGCATTGGAGGACTGAGCCTTAGATTTAGTGTAGAGGGAATGGGATAGAATACGGATGAGAAAGCAAGGTCGTGCTATGCCAAAAGTTTCTCCCGAGCTGGCCCTTAAACTGAAGAACCTCCCCACTACCCCCGGGGTGTACCTGTTCAAAGACGCCGGGGGGAAAATCATCTACATCGGCAAAGCCAAGAATCTACGTCACCGGGTGCGCACCTATTTCGGGTCGCATAGTCGTTTCGATGCCAAGACCAGCCGCATGGTATCGCGGGTGGTGGATTTGGACCTCATGGCAACCGCAAGCGACATTGAAGCCTTGATTCTTGAGGCCAACCTTGTCCATGAGTACAAGCCGCGTTACAATATCTCGCTGAAGGATGACAAGCACTTCCCGTATATCAAGGTTACCACCGATGAGCCTTTCCCCCGAGTTCTGGTTGTCAGGAAGTTAGCCAAGGACGGCGCCACCTATTTTGGACCGTACACCAGCGCCAAAGCGATGCGCAAAACAATCGCGTTTTTGACCAAGTTGTTCAGTATTCGTACTTGCGACCTGACCATCCCCCACCCGAAAGGGAAAAAGCAGGAAGTTTGTCTCGACTACCACATCAAGCGCTGCGGCGGGCCGTGCGAAGGATTGCAAACCGAGCAGGAGTATGGCGAGCTGGTCGAGTCGCTCATCCTGGCGCTGTCGGGGAAATCTCAGAAGCTGATTGACCGGCTGGCCGAAAAGATGCAACTGGCTTCGGAAGCGATGGAGTTTGAGGAAGCCACTAAATACCGGGACCAGATCGAAGCGATCAAATCTGTTATGATGAAACAAAGTGTCGACGTCGGCGAACTCGTGGACCGGGACATTGTCTCCATCGCTCGTGAGGAAAAGGACGCCGTGGCGGTTGTTATGCAGATTCGGGAAGGGGTGCTTATCGGCCGACAGGACTTTCAGTTGGCAGCCCATGTCGACGACAGCGATGAAACCGTGCTGGAAACGTTTCTAACACAGTATTACAATCATCAACCTAATCTCCCTGAGCAGATCTTTTTGCCGCTTGATTTGCCCGATATCAAGCTGCTGGAAGGATGGCTGAGACAGGTGAAGGGATCGAAAGTCGCCGTGGTCACGCCAAAGATCGGACCGAAGGTGAAGCTGGTTGATCTGGCGGCTCGTAACGCCCGGCTTTTGCTGGACGAGCTGCTCATTCAGAAACGGAAGCAGTCCAAACGCACCAGCAAGATGGTCACCAGCCTCAAAGACGAACTGAAACTCTCCCTTTCTCCACGCCGCATTGTCTGCTTTGACATCTCCAATACGGGCGAGACTGATGCCGTCGGGTCGTGCGTTTATTTTGAAAATGCTCGACCGAAAAAGTCGGGCTATCGTCATTTCAAGATCAAGGGAGTCACCGGCCAGGATGATTTCAAAATGATGCGGGAAGTTGTCGGGCGCTACTTCCATCGCATCAAAGAGGAACAATCCCAGCCGCCTGACCTGGTGGTGCTGGACGGTGGCAAAGGACAATTGTCGGCGGCTTTAGCTGAGCTGGCTTTTCTCGGTTTTGAGGAGCAGCCGGTTCTGGCCCTGGCAAAACGACTGGAGGAGGTGTTTCTGCCGGGAGTCTCGGATTCCATCGTCATAAACAGAAGCTCCCCGGCGCTGATTTTGTTGAAGCAGCTTCGCGATGAAGCCCACCGCTTTGCCATAACTTACGGCCGCAAGGTACGCACCAAACGCACCATCAAGTCGGCGCTGGACGACGTTCCCGGCATCGGCCCGGCAAGAAGAGAATTGTTGCTCAAAACGTTTGGCTCAGTGGATCGCATCAAGCAGTCCTCTGTTGATGAACTGACCAAGATAAAAGGCATAAGTCCTAAGCTGGCAGGGAAAATCCTCCGTTCTCTGACCTAAGCTTTTTTTATGCTCGTCGCACGGGGACGTAAGCTATGCACAGAGTAACACACCCCTAAATCCCCTCTCAAGAGGGGACATTGGAACACAGCAAACTACGCCCCCAGGACGAAATTCACATTTAATGCAACCTCATGCGGCCACATCAGTTACAGCCAAACGGCTGAAATGGGTTCGTTTCGTAAAAAAAGTTTTTTTTAGCGGACGTCCGCTTTGTTGTTCCGGACAGATCACATTGTCCGTAAGACCTGGGTCAAAACCACAGGTGCATAACGAGAGCATACCTGAAGTTAAAGCATCCTATCATCCGCTTATGGTGCGGGGATGCACCCGATCGGTACTTTATGGCTCTCGCTTTATAGAGCCGGGTCTGTATCTGCTTGCATGCAATGCTAAAGATGCAGTTCTCCGGTAATGGGGAGCGAGCAGGAATTAGCGCAAGGTCAATAGAGAATTTGCGGGGGCAAAGAATCCACCCGTTGGGTGGGGTACTCAGCTTGAGCAGATTCAGAAGGTGTTGTCGAGTCTGTAGTCCAACAAACAGGATGTTTTTTCAGATGCCCATTCTCTTTACGACAACCCCACCTTCCCTTGCTGCTTCAATGCTGTCATGGATGGTTCCAGTTTTGTAGTCAATAGGTTTCATGGTCTTGAAGTATTCTTCTAAATTCATTTGCCGGTCTCGTATTCTGTGAAGAAATCCTTCCTTGAGTTTGTCGATATTTTCTCCCAAATGATACGTAGGTACAACAAAAGAGTAGTTAGTAGGCATGTTCATCACAGACTTTAGTGGTTCTCCGTCTTGAGAAAGCACACGTTTATCGCTGTTGGTGAGCACATTGCCAACAGCAGACTCATATTTTCGAAGGTAGGCAACGCCAAGAACTTCACCAGAATTAGTATCAAACACAGGAGAGCCGCTTGCACCGTTCTGAAGTAGGATATTTATTGTGAAACTAACAAGATTTGGTACAGCAAATGGCTGGACAGCACTGACTATACCTCGTTGTAGTACTGGTGAAAGTTGTTGTAGGTGACCATCAGCCTGACTCACTAGCGACTCTACACCCATGGGAAAGCCTGCTGTTGCGATTTCCATGCCCTCCTCAATTCCACCCGTTTTCAAACGGATATTACAAGTGGGTAGTCCTTTGAGTGATACCCCCACTAAAGCGAGATCTGGAGGATGTCTCTGAAAGAATGGATCAGAAGGAGTAAATGAATCAATGCGTGCTGCAGTCAGAATGTCCAAAGCAGGTGTAAACATCTCAGAGCCTTCTTGGTGGAATAGGAGAACCTTGACTGCATCGAAATCGTTTTCCCCTTCTTGTTTTGGACACTGGGAAAAAGCCTCGATTACATGGTCGTTAGTCAGAATAATTCCCGCTTCGTCAACTATGAAGCCGGTACCAATGATAAGCGGAAAACTGCCAGAATGACTAGTAGGTTTGTTACGCAAGTACCTTGCGACAAACGCGACTACGGATGGCTTGATACGTGGGTAAACTTCCATTAAGCTCATATTTTGAGTCCTTCTATTTTGAGTTGATGCAAGTCTTGTTATGGAAAATCTCGCGTTTCCATTATTTGCCTTTTCCTCAACGTGCTTGCTCACTATTTATTACGCCCGGATGAAATCACTTGACGATTCGACGCCAGAGTGATGGGAGTTTATCACATATGCACTTTCTTTTCGTCCTTGTCAAGAACAACTTCTGAGCCTTATACTCCCCCATGCAAACCCAACCCCAGACATACACGGTCACGGAAATCACCCGGCTGATCAAGACGACCCTCGAGCAGTCATATCACGAAATCTGGGTGGAGGGTGAAATCTCAAATTATCATTTGCACTCTTCGGGTCACCGATATTTTAACCTGAAGGATGAGCATGCAGTTATCAGGGTCACGATCTGGCGGCCGATCGGGGCCTACCTGAGGTTTGAACCGGAGGACGGCCAGAAGGTCCTTGTCCACGGCGATATCACTGTGTATGAAAAGGGCGGCAGCTATCAGCTCAACTGCCGCAAACTGGTGCCGGTCGGCGTCGGCGAGTTAGAACTCGCTTTTCGTCAGCTATATGAGAAGCTCGCTGCTGAAGGACTGTTTGATGAAGACCGTAAAAAGGAGGTACCACGTTATGTGTCGAAGATTGGCATCGTAACCTCTCCGACCGGAGCCGCCATTCGGGACATTATTCAGATCGCGCAACGTCGTAACGATGCCGTCGAGCTGGTTATCTATCCAGCGCAGGTTCAGGGCGACGGCGCTGAGTATACCATAGCCGAAGGAATTGCGTACTTCAACAGCCGTCGCGATATTGACGTCATAATAGTAGGGAGGGGTGGAGGTTCACTTGAGGACCTGTGGCCTTTCAATACGGAAACTGCAGTAAGAGCGATTGACTCCTCGAAGATTCCGATTGTTTCGGCTGTAGGCCATGAAGTTGACGTCACCCTTTCCGACCTGGCTGCCGATCTTCGTGCCCCTACGCCATCTGCCGCGGCTGAGTTGGTCGTCTGGTCCAAGCGGGATTATTTAGAGTCCGTCCACGCCAATCTCGTAAGACAGGCGAGCCTGCTGCACAGCCTGGTGGTCGGCGCGCGACAGACCCTTAAAGCCCTTCTTGATCGGCCTGTCTTTACTCGACCGTATGATGTTGTTCTGCAGCGACAACAATACCTGGACAGTCTGGCTGGGCGCCTGCACACCGCAGGAAAAAACAGTTTTGAAAAGCATAGAAACCGCCTATCTTTGTCGATGTCGCGGCTGAATGCGCTGTCACCGATGAAGATTCTTGGGCGTGGGTATTCGGTCAGCCGGAAACTGCCTGGGAAAGTGCTTTTGAAATCTGTCGCAGAGATTCATTCCGGTGACAGAATGGAAACGATCCTGTCCGACGGACACATGGTGTCTCTTGTTGAAGAGACTGAAAAGAGGCAGTAGGAAAGAGCATGGCCACCAAAAGGAAACACCGGGACTTTGAGTCGGCCGTTAAGCGGCTCGAGGAGATTACAGATCAACTGGAAGCGGGTGAGACGTCGCTCGAAGACTCCATAAATCTGTATACCGAGGGACTTGAAATTGCCCTATACTGCGAGAAGAAACTGACTGAAGCGCAAAAGAAGATAAAAATCATCCGTGAAAAAGATGGCCTGACGGCTGAGGAAGAATTTGATGAAAAGAGGGCGAACGAATGATGCCAGCTGAAGCTACGAATGTCGAGTATTACTTAAAGGAGAAGCGTCAACTTATTGACGGACTTCTTGATAGGTACCTCCCATCTGAAGAGGTCGAGCCAAAATCGCTCCATGCCGCCATGCGCTACTCAGTCATGGCCGGGGGAAAACGGCTGCGGCCAATCCTCGCTCTGACGGCCTGCGAGTACTGCAGGGGGAACGTTGAGAGCGAGGACCGTCCAATTCATTTTGCGGCGGCGGCGCTGGAGATGGTCCACACTTACTCCTTGATTCACGATGACTTGCCCTGCATGGATGACGATGACCTCAGACGGGGCATTCCCACCTGTCATAAGAAGTTTGGCGAAGCTGTGGCCATATTGGCCGGGGATGCTCTTCATGACCTGGCTTTCAGCCTCATGGCCCGAACCGGCTCGACCGAGGCGGTGGCTGAACTGGCGCAGGCGATTGGCACCGACGGCATGTTGGGTGGGCAGATTGCCGACGTTGAAGCGGAAGGTCGCGATGTCACTCAGGACGACATTATAAACATCCATACCAGAAAGACGGCTGCCCTCATTCGGTGTTCGGTAAGACTCGGCGCTATGTTGAACGGAGCAGATGCGAAGCTTCTAGCGCGGCTCACCCGGTATGGGGAAAAAGTCGGTCTGGCCTTCCAGATTATTGACGACATCCTTGATATCGAGGGGGACCAAAAACTGTTGGGAAAGAATACCGGCTCCGACCGTAAAAAACAAAAGGCAACCTATCCGCAGGCGGTGGGTGTTGAGCAAGCGCGCCGGGATGCGTCACAGCTAATTGATGAGTCTGTGGCACTTTTTGACGTCGACGATGAAAACATGCTCAAGTCCCTGGCGCTGTATATCAGCCAGAGGCAGTATTGATCTATTTCGTGCATAGAAGCGTATGAAGTTTTTATCCAAAATTGACTCTCCTGCTGATACAAAGAAGCTCTCTGTCGAGGAGCTGACCGAACTGGCCGGGGAAATCCGGCAGGAGATCATATCGGTCGTTTCGCAGACCGGCGGGCACCTGGCCACCAATCTTGGTTCGGTGGAGTTGACGATTGCGCTGCACTATGTATTTAACCTGCCTTCAGACAAGCTGATCTGGGACGTCAGCAATCAGACGTATACGCACAAGATGCTGACGGGTCGGCGGGATCGGATGCGCACTCTGCGCCAGTACAAAGGGCTGGCCGGGTTCGCCAAGCCTGACGAGTCAGAGTACGACCATTTTGCTGCCGGTCATGCCTCGACGTCGATTTCTGCCGCTCTTGGTTTTGCCGCCGCTCGCGACAACGCCGGATTGGATCACAAGGTAGTGGCCATAATCGGGGATGGTGCGTTGACGGGGGGGTTGGCTTACGAAGGATTGAACAACGCCGGTTCGCTCAAGAAGGACCTGCTGGTCATCCTCAACGACAACACCTGGTCGATTTCCAAGAACGTCGGCGCTATGTCCCGCTACCTTACCGGCATCATGACTGATGAAAAGTTCAACAAGCTGCGTAATGAAATCTGGGAAATGACCGGCCGCTTCAAGCGCCGCGACAAAATTCGCGCCGCGATTTCCAATATCGAGAACTCAATAAAGGGTCTTTTGGTCCCCGGTATGTTCTTTGAAAAGTTGGGGTTTCGTTACTTTGGTCCTATCGATGGGCATGACCTGGAACTGCTGATCAAGACCATGCAGCGGCTAAAAAACCTCCAGGGTCCCATTCTCTTGCACGTTGCCACCGTTAAGGGAAAGGGTTATGAACCGGCCGAGAATGACCCCTTTAAATATCATGGGATAGGAAAATTTGATAAAGTAACGGGCAAGGCTGCAGCTGGGCCATCAATACGACCATCTTACACGAAGGTCTTCGGTGAAACCATGGTCGAGCTTGGCGCCAAGAATGATCGTGTGATGGCTATCACAGCCGCGATGGTGGCCGGGACGGGGCTGGTAAAGTTTGCCGAAAAGTATCCGGAGCGGTTCTTTGACGTAGGCATTGCCGAAGGCCACGCCGGAACATTTGCAGCAGGGTTGGCCGCGGAAGGCGCCAGGCCCTATCTGGCTATATACTCGACCTTCGTACAAAGAGCTTTTGACCAGGTTGTGCATGATATTGCCTTGCAGAATCTACCGGTGGTGTTGTGTATGGATCGCGGCGGCTTGGTGGGGGACGACGGTCCCACGCATCATGGCACCTTTGACCTCTCCTTCCTGCCCTTGACACCAAATCTCACGGTGGCTGTGCCCAAAGACGGCAACGAATTGCGCGCCATGCTACACTACACAATCGACCACGAGCTGTCCGGGCCGGTTGCCTTCCGTTATCCGCGCGGGAGCATTCCCTCCGATATGGTTGACGAAATACTAAACATCGACTGGGGGAAATGGGAAACTCTCACACCGCTGGAAGATATTGTTATTCTTGCGGTGGGAACGATGGTAACGCAGGCTCAAGAGGCGGCAGAAATCCTGTCAGCCAGAGGCATCACTCTGTCTATTGTCAACGCCCGCTTTGTCAAGCCGCTCGATCTAGAGATGTTGTCCAAAGTCAAGGAGACGACCAGCTTCATTGTAACCGTCGAGGAAAATGCCCTGCGGGGCGGTTTCGGGCAGGCGGTGGCCGACTACCTGCTGACCGATGGCTATACCGGCAAATTCAAAGCGCTCGGTATTCCTGATCGTTTCATTACGCACGGTAACCGCGACTTACTTTTGAAGGAGATCGGCCTCGATCCCGTCGGCATAGCTGTATCTATCGAAGAACTTATTGCTAGCAGTCTCAAGCAGGGCAGCTTCCTAAAAAAACTCATCTTCCGCAAGAACGGGAATGCGAAGAAGAAAGCAGAGGGCATTCCTGCGAAAGCAGGAATCCAGAAAACGTAGGTCGTAGCACTCGGAGATAAACGTATGAAATAGCAGCCTACCCGCAGCTGATACCCACGTTAACGATAGATGCAAATATGGATGATATTGAAGATTTTGTAGTTCTCGAATGGAAGTTTTCCCCCCCAGACTACTTTGAGGGGCCTATCGACATCAATCGGGATGACTACGTGATGACGATTAGCAGCGGCATGGTCGAAGCGCAGATAAAACCCGAGATGTATGATAAGGATCACAGTATGCGGGACAGACTTCATCGAGAGTTGAACCGCCAGTTTCAAGCAGTGCAGATGCTCAAACCTGAGCCATACGATCTGTCTAAGGCTTCGATCCGACGTTCGCATCCCGACGGCCGCAAAGATGTCACAATACTTATAGAGCCCTGTGTTATTACGGGGTCTACAGGGGCACCTGACATTATCGTTAAGGATAAAGATGGAAGTGTAATAAGTGACTCTAAACAGGAAAGGCTTCAAAAGATGCGAGATTGGCTGGAGCGTGTGGATAAGTGTTGCCAGTACGATTCTCTCGTTGATTCCCTTCTGGATAGCTCCTGCGAAGCTGTAAAGTATCCTGACAGTGAATTAGTACATTTGTACGAAATTCGGGACGCTATAGCAAAAAAGGTTGAAGTTCAGCCAGCGGCAAGAAATGCCCTCAGAATGACCAAATCACAAGAGTCACAATGGAAAAGATTGGGAGAGCTTGCCAATGATCCGCACCTGAAACAAGGAAGGCACAGGGGCAAGAATCTCGGTATACTACGGGACGCCACAGAAGGGGAGTTAAATGAGGCGCGCGACATAGCTCGTAATCTTTTTAAGGCTTATTTGTGTTATTTGGAAAGTCAAATTGACTTTCGTTAACAAGCGGCTCCAGCGGGCCGGTGTGGCCGCGATCTCTGATCGCGGTTCACTGGGTACCCCACAGCTCTGCTGTGGGAACCTAACATAGATGACTAACTGGTGGGTTTGTTTTGCATAACGATTGTGTGTCATTAAGAAAGTACCCACAGCAGAGCTGTGGGCGACCTGCTTGCGAAAATGACCCGTTGAAAAGGTGTTGGGGGAAAAGTATCGTGCTATCAGCTTTGGGAATCCGCGAACTGCTCGTACAGTTCGTTGCCGGCCATGAACGGGTTTGAGCGACCGGTGTAAATGTCATCAACAATCTCGTTGAATGACACCCTTTCCATCAGACGGTCGAGAAACTCTCGTTCAAAGCGGTGACGCAGGATATTGAGCACTACTTTCTTGAGCTGTTCCCGGCGGTGACGCTCGAACTGGCCGCCGGCTCGAACAAACTCGAGGTGCTCAACAATCTTGCCGTACAACCGGTCAACATTCTTTCTGTTGAGAGCCTCAGTCGCCAATGCCGGGACCGGCCAGGCGTTATCGCTTTTTTTTCGGCTGCCGATAGCTTGTTCCAGCTCGAAAACCGCCCGTTCCGCTCCCGGTCGGTCAGCCTTGTTGACGCAGAAAATGTCGGCAATCTCCATCAAGCCGGCTTTCATTGTCTGTACGGCGTCGCCCGACTCCGGCACCACCACCACGACCACCGTGTCGCAAGCGTCGACAACATCCAGCTCCATCTGTCCCACCCCGACCGTTTCGATGAGGGTGACGTCAAAACTGAAGGCGTCAAATACCACGGCCGCATTTCCGGTGGCGGAAGCCAGGCCGCCGGTAGCCCCGCGGGTGGCCATCGATCTGAAATAAACACGCCCGTCGGTGGGAAATTCGCTCATGCGGACGCGATCACCCAGCAGGGCGCCGCCGGTAAACGGCGAGGTCGGGTCGACCGCGATGATGCCTACTTTCTTGCCGGCGCCCAGATATTCGTGCGTTAAGGCATTAACCAGCGTGGACTTGCCGGCCCCCGGCGGGCCGGTGATGCCGACCCGAAGGGAGTGGCCAACCTTCTTGTAGAGCTGGCCCAGAAGCTCCTGATATCCGTCCTGCTGGTTCTCGACAAATGAGATGACCTTGGAGAGAGCCCGAATATCTCCCTTGTCGAAGCGTTGAAGTATTTCCATACCTTGCTCACAGAACGGGCGCCGTACCAGCCGTCAGGCGAATGTCTTTAAGGCGAATCTGTTTGCGGGTAATGTCATTGTAGGTATTGTACTCCACAACGTACACAACGTCCACCAGACATCCCTTAGAAGAGATCATTCTGGCCATATCCCCGAAACCGAAACCGATGACGTCAAAGGTCGCCTCCCCTTTGCGCAGTCGCATTTTGAGATGATTGTTGCCGACCGTGTACGGCTGTCCCGCAACCTCGCAGTTGCGGGTCAAGAAAACAGGGCGCATGTTCTGCGGTCCAAACGGGGAAAAGGATTCGAGAGCCTGCATAAAGGTGTCATCAATGTCGGTCAGTTCAATTTCAAGGTCGATGTTCAACTTGGGAGTGATGTCTTCATCCGTCAGGAGCCTATTGGAAACTTCAACGAACTTCTTGCGGAAGGCGGGTATGTGGCGTTTCTCAATGGAAAGCCCGGCGGCATACTTATGCCCGCCGTATCGAATCAACAGGTGCTCGCATTCTTTGAGCGCCTCGCACAAATGGAACCCCGGGATAGACCGCGCCGAGCCTTTCCCTTCGTCATTCTCGACGGAAATCATGACGGTCGGCAGGTTGTATCGTTCCACCAGGCGGCTGGCCACAATGCCGATCACCCCCGCGTGCCAGCCCTCGGCAGCCAGGACAATAGCCCGCTCGTTGTCTATATCAACTATTTCCTCCATCTGTTCCAGAGCCTGCCTCAGGGTGGTTTCATCAATTTCTTTACGCCGCTTGTTCTCACTATCAAGCTTTCGAGCGATTTCAGCGGCGACCCGCTCGTCGCGGGTAGCCAGCAAACGAATCGCCTGACGAGCATCGCCGAGCCGTCCCAGGGCATTTATCCGTGGCGCCAGGATAAAGACGACCTGACCGGTGCTGATTTCTTTTCCCAAAAGACCGGACACAAAGATGAGCGACTTTAACCCCGGTTTAGTCGTCCGGGCGACCTGCTTGATACCGAATTTGGTCAAGACACGGTTTTCACCGACCAGCGGCACGATGTCGGCAGCAGTGCCCAGAGCCACCAGGTCGAGATGCTCTTCCAGCTCACGCTCATCCTGGTTCAGGAACCGATACAGCGCCTGGGCAAACTTGAAGGCGACACCGACGCCAGACAGTTCACTGACGTAGTTGCAGCCGGCCTGTTTGGGATTGATGATGGCGTAGGCGTCCGGCACCGCCACCCCGGGTTCATGGTGATCTGTAACTACAACATCGATCCCATGCGAGGCAGCGTAGGCCACCTGCTCCACGGCAGTGATTCCGGTATCGACGGTAACGATGAGAGTGGCGCCCTGGGCCTTTGTATTGTCGATGCCTTCTTTTGACAGCCCATATCCCTCGGTCAGCCGATTCGGCAAGTAGAAGTCGACCTGCGATCCCAGCTTGTTGAGGACCATATACAACAGAGCCGTGGCGGTAATGCCGTCAACATCGTAATCACCGTAAATGATTATCCGTTCGTTATCGAAAAAAGCGCGCGTAATCCGGTCAATTCCTTCCTTCATACCTAGCAACTGGAAGGGGTCAATCAAATGGGAGAGTTGGGGATTGAGGAATCTGGCGATTTCTTCCTGCGTATCCAGGTTTCGGTTGATCAGAATTTTGACGATATTTGTCGGTAGGTCGGAATCGGCTACCAACTGTGTGACCAGCGTCGGGGCCGGTTCGGGGGCTACAACCCACTTAAGAGGTGTTGCCCTACGAGCCAAGATCATAGAAGCCTCCATATACCTGAAGGCTTGGAAAGCAGGAGATAAGCCGAGTTCTGTGTGCTCGCCTGAGGCGAGTTTACAGTCATTTATCTTGACAGCCGGTTACCCAACTGTTCTACGCGGCCCACCCAGGAATGATATCGGAGCGAATCAACTCCTCTTCCTCTATTTGGCCTTGCTCCAGGCGGGGTTTGCCCGCCGACGACATTACTGTCACCGGCCGTGGTCTCTTACACCACGATTTCACCCTTACCCGCCTGTGGCGGGCGGTATCGTTTCTGCGGCACTTTCCGTCGGATCGCTCCGCCCCGGTGTTACCGGGCGCCTTGATTCTGTGGAGCTCGGACTTTCCTCACCCGCCTTCGGCGGGCGCGACTGTTCCTCCTACTTTCGCAAGCTTTCATTTTTATACCAAAAACAACTAACGCTTTCATCAAAAAACCCAGGCCGTCAAGATATTCGCCGATAATTTGGCGCTTCTTTCGTGATCGGCACCGAGTGGGGGTGAGACTCCGTCACTCCCGCCGAGGTAATTCTCAGCAATTGAGATTTCTCCCTCAGTTCGGCGAGGTTTGCCACCCCGCACAGCCCCATTCCGGAACGCAAACCACCAACAAGCTGATACACGGTGTCGGCCAACAATCCTTTGTAGGGTACCCGTCCCTCGATTCCCTCCGGGACAAGCTTGGAGAGGTCATCATGGTGCTGCTGAAAATACCGATCCTTACTGCCTTCCTTCATGGCGCCGATTGATCCCATTCCCCGGTACACTTTGAACGACCGGCCTTCAAAAAGTATCGTTTCGCCCGGGGATTCTTCCACGCCCGCAAACAGCGACCCAATCATGACTGCCTGAGCCCCACACGCCAGGGCCTTGGCCACGTCACCCGAATACCGGATGCCACCGTCGGCTATGATCGGGGTCCCCGTTTTGTCAGCGGCTTGCACGGCCTCTATAATGGCGGTCACCTGCGGCACTCCGGCGCCGGTGACAACCCTGGTAGTGCAGATGGAGCCCGGCCCCACGCCAACTTTCACACAATCCACGCCCGCATCAATCAGAGCGCTCGTGCCCTCGGCGGTCGCCACGTTACCGGCCATGACAGGAACATCGCTGAACTTCTTTTTCAAAAACGTCACCGCCCGCAGGACGCCGTCGCTGTGCCCGTGAGAACTGTCAACTACCAGGAGGTCGACCCCAGCTGCTACCAGACCCTCAGCCCGTTGCTCGAGATCGGGACTCACGCCCACGGCGGCTCCAACCCGCAGGCGTCCTCGGCTATCCTTGCAGGCATCAGGGTACTGGATTTTCTTCATAATGTCCTTGACCGTTATCATTCCCTTGAGCAGGTAGTTCTCATCGACGATCAACAGCTTTTCAATGCGATGCTTGTGCAGTATCTCTTTGGCCGTGTCTAGGTCAGTGCCTTCCTTGACCGTCACGAGATTTTCAGTGGTCATTACTTCGGAAATGGGGCGACCATGATCTTTGTGGAAACGCAGGTCACGATTGGTCAGAATGCCGACCAGCTTTCCCTCTTGCGTGATGGGGATACCAGATATGGAAAACTTAGACATTACCGCCAGGGCGTCGCCGATTGTTCTGTCGGGCGGGAGCGTGATGGGGTCGACGATCATGCCCGACTCCGACCTTTTGACCTTATCCACCTCGCCCGCTTGTACTTCAGGGCTCATATTCTTGTGGATGACACCGATCCCTCCTTGCCGCGCCAGGGCGATGGCTAAACGGGATAGTGTCACGGTATCCATGGCGGCGGAGACGATGGGGATGTTTAGTTTAATGTCAGGAGTGATGGTAGTTGATACATCAACATCGCGCGGCAGTACTTGTGAATGCGCTGGAAGCAACAGGACGTCATCAAACGTCAGGCCTATTTTTTCTGAAATTCTGGCCATCTATCTTACCTCATGTCCAAACCACGCCGTGCTTACGATTAAAGCCTCTCAGTCCGATTGATTGTTGTCCCAGTACAGCAGGCGACCGCAAGCGTCACAGGTGTAAATCCTGTTTCCCCGTCTGATCTCCTGGACTCTCTGCGGCGTGAGCGCATTATGGCAAGCGCTGCAGGAGCGTTTCCTCACGGCCACTACAACTGCGCCTCCTTTGCCTCGGCGAACTCGTTCATAGATCGCTAACGTCGACCGAGGAACGGTAGAGGTAATAACGGTGCGCTCAGCCACCTTGTCGGCAACTTTGCCTCCAATGGAATCTATTTTCTCCTTGAGAATATCGAGCTGCTTGCTGTCGTTTTCGTCAATTTGGGCCAGTTGTTTTGTATACTCCGGAATCTCTTCTTCCAGTTGTGAGACTTGCTCCATTGTGTGCAGAAGCTCGGTCTCTTTGTCGGAGATCACCGATTTGACGGCGTCGATTTCAGCCACCAGAGCGTCGTATTCCTTGTTGGTCTTGATAGTCATCATCTGTTTCTGGTATTTCTCAAGCTCAGCTTCTTTGGCGGCAATCTCCAGTTCGAGGTTTTTGTGCTTAATTTTGGCTTCCTCAAGCGCTGCGGAGGCGCTCTCGAACTTCTCTCTTGCCTCTTTGATTTCCCGGTTGAGGTTTTCCATCATGTCGGGTAGGTACTCTTTAGAACGCTCCAGCTCGCCGAGGTCATAGTCGATCACCTGGAGCTTTAGAAGCTGCTCGAGATCGCTTTGCATCGAGGCCTCCTTCTGCTGTATCTTAATGCTCATAAGCTCTCCAAACAAAAAACGCATTCCCCGGAAATCCCGGCTGAATGCGCTGTAAAGTCGGCTTCTGCGGCACCGCTTTTCCTTTTTTTTGCTTTCGGTGGTAAGGCGGTGCGCCAGAGAATGAACTGATGCCTACAGTGATTCATTATCTCAAATAACATGGGCAATACTGGATTCGAACCAGTGACCTCTCGGATGTGAACCGAACGCTCTAACCAACTGAGCTAATTGCCCGTTCTTTGGTTCCTTCTCTTTATGGGCCCTGCAGGACTCGAACCTGCGACCCGCTGATTATGAGTCAGCTGCTCTAACCAACTGAGCTAAGGGCCCTTTTGGTTTAGCATAGATTTTTATAATACTCAATAATATCAAAGTAGTCAAGGTAAATTATCTAACCAAATGACTAAGTTCTGAGGTTCCGCCAAAGCCAGTTTTCTTGCTTCCGTACTATCAGCAACCACCGCCCCTGAATGTAACCGCTGTGCCACATTAGTCTTATCGGCAAGGGAACGCATCGCCCAAGTGGGCTGACAGCAGATTAGCAGTAGAGTATCAAGGTGGGACAAAGGCTGGCGTCATTGTTGCTGCCATTCGGCTGTGCTTGACAATAAGCATAGAAAACTTACTTTATCGCCCTTGGATGATGTGACGTGATATTGATCAAGAAACTAAAGGAAAAAAAACAGCTATGACCCCTGTTCACCCCGACACCCTGGCGGCTCTCACTTCCGGCATTCAATCCGAGGTGGCCAGCTATGTTTTCTACATTGAGGCGGCCAAAAAGAGCGAGGCCAGCGAGATCAAAGAGGTTCTTCAAAGGCTGGCCGGTGAAGAAAAACAGCATTTTCAGATTCTGGAGCAGCAGTACGATTCGCTGATGCGCAGCGAAAAATGGATAAGCACCGCTGACATTCTTAAACAAGAAGGCCTGCCTGAAATCGGCGAAGAGATGAGTAACGTGCATCGAGCCCTCTTAGACGAAGTTGCCCAAGCAAACTCTCTAACGGCTGTTTTGGATATTGCTTATCGCCTCGAGGTGGAGGCCAGAGACCTGTTCAGGTCCGCCGCCGGCAAAGCCCATTCTCCGGAGGAAAAAAAGATGTTTGAGCAGTTGGCGAAAATGGAGGCGGGCCACATGAAGATTATTGAGGAGATGAAGCGGAAGTAGGGTTAGGCTCAGGTGCCACCCTCCAAGCAGCAGGGCGTCGAGGCTTCCCCTGTGGCTTACCACATAGTTTTTGTTGTCGTAAGGGAGTCTCCAGTCATATTTTAGAAATATGGTGCACAAGTCACATTTGCTGATTTCTGCCTTTGCCCTCTTGTTTCCCGGCCGTGTAGCTGCTGCCACTCTCACGGTTGAACGGGGCTCGGATTTGCAAGCGGTGATCGATTATGCGAATGACGGCGACACGCTTGTTCTTGCAGCCAAGACGTTTGAGGCTAAACCCACCTTGTTTACCGAACCCCTGTGCGGAAACTGCCAGGATCCCAAAACTGAGGTGCCGGCTTCTTACGGCTTTATCGTCAAGGGCAAGTCGCTGGTCATCATCGGAAGCGACAGGTCGGCCAGCCGACTGGTAACCAACGCCGGCTATGGTTTGTACTTCGAAGACTCCCCCGACTCAAAAGTGCTGAACGTCACCATCACTGGAGGCAAGCGTGATCCCGGCGGCAACGCCACCGACGCCGGCATTGTCGTGAGACGTTCGTGCGTGCACGTGGAGAATGTCGATATTCGCGATAACGATCACAGAATTGACACCGTCGTGGTCGGAATCGGTGGCGTCTTTGGTCGCGAAGGAGCCGAGATCGTTGTCAAAGACTGTAACATTGTCAACAACGGCTGGGACGGCGTGGCGCTCTATCGGGGGGCGTCGGCCACAATCACCGATTGCCTTATCAAAGATGGACGAGGAGTAGGTATCGGGGTGACCTGGGATGCTTCCTGCGTCGCCTATCGCAACGAGGTTACCGGTTACTGGAAAGGGATCGGGGCGTTTGGCACCACCTGGGTCATCGCGCGTAACAACCTGGTGCATGACAACCTCGGTTGGGGGATAATTGCCACCGGGCAGTCCTATATGGACATCACCAACAACGTTGTGCACCACAACGGCAACTGCGGCGTGGCTCCCTGGTCCACCGAAAGCAGGGGCAGGATTGTAAACAACATCATCTCGGAAAACGGCTGGCGGAACCAGTGGGTCTGTCCCTGTGTTGGAATCTGGAACTATGGTGACTGGGCCAAATGGAGATTCGCCCACAATATCGTCTGGGGCAACGAAGCGGGCGAATACGAGGACATCTGGGATCAGACGGGGTTCAACGACAACCTCAATGAGGATCCCAGGTTTGTAGGAGACGGCGACTTTCACCTTGAGGAGGACTCGCCTGCCCGCCATGCTGGAGACACACTTATTTACAACCCTGACGGCTCGATTTCCCATATCGGCCTCTATGGCGGCCCACAGGCCAGACCAGACCGGCCGTAACCTGTTGGCCAGTATGACCGTGTGAAAAACCCCTACAGAAAGCTAAATGTTGCCCTCCAACAGTCCGATTTTGTTTGAATAAGAGTGAACAGAAATCAACAATATCTTAGGAGGATAAAGTTATGAAGCGTTTGCTGTTTTTGGGCCTGCTCATGATGCTCGGAGTTGCTCTGGCATTCATCTCGGGCTGCGATGAGGACGAAGCAACCAATCCCCCAGAAAAGGCTGTCGGCGATACGCTGAATCCTATTTTTGTGGCTGTCGAGGAGGGATTTGAAGGTATTAACGAAATGACTCCTATGCTACTGGCCGTATCTCTGGAGTTCATGGATTCTGTTCTCAATGACCCGGGGCATCCTGCCTCAGGAAAATGGTCTATTGGCATCCAGGGTCTGAGTGTGGCGGCCGATTCATTCTTGCACACTTATCACTCCAATTCTCAGTACTGGTATTTCTATTACGGCATTGTGGATACTTCTTTCAACGGGGATACGGTTGTCGATATCTTTACTCTAACACTCGAAGATTCTATTCAGTTCTTGCATGGCGCCGGCCCGGTACAATGGCCTGATTCAGCAGAGCTGACGGGCATCAAGGCTGGTGGATCATTCGAAATTAGCTCTATGAACGAAGGCTCTGTTTCATTGCATCAGAACTTCACCATCACCGGTGACATAGCGGGCCTGGGTGATGTAGTCATCAATGGAAACGGCCAGTTGAGTATCGACCTTGAATCCAACGAACCTTACTGCAGTTTCGATTTCGATATGAACCAGACGATAAGCAATCTTCAGCTTAATATAACCGAACTAGAGGAAGAAGAGGGCTGCCCGACCGCAGGGACGATTCGCCATGTTGGCGCAGTCAGCGTCGAATGCACCGGCGACACCAGCTTCACGTTCAGTGACACCTGGTCTATAACGCAAACGTTTTCCGGCGATATTATTACCACGGTATTTGAGAACTCAACAACTGTGTGGACCGTTACTGACACTTGTGGTGGAGGGTCAGCAGCCCCCTGGAGCCGCTTCACAGGAATTAGTAGAAATCTGGACTGATTTCAATAGTGCTTCTGAAAGCCCCGCGCCGCGGGGCTTTTTTTATTGCTTGGCAACCATCAAAACACCCCGCTTGGGCTTATGATTTCTTGTGGCTCTGTTAGTTCCCGGAGCTGCAGTGCAGATAGGTCAGAAGAACCAGCGCCAGGGTAAACAGGACCCCGCTCAGAAAACCGAAGCGGAAGGTGTTGATCCTTCGAAATCGGGAGCTTTTGGAAGAGGACAGGCTTGAAAGATCGGAGTGACAATGCTTGCACTTAGTTGCCCCGGCAACGATTGGCTCCCTGCAAATGGGGCATTTGACCATGAGCTTCGGGACAGCCATGGCATAATAAGATGCCTCTGCAGCGGACCGATCAATTAAAAACTTTCGGACATCGATCCACGCGACACGCAGAGCTGGGAGTCAACAGTTATAGCGGGCTTGTCTCCCACCTTATTATCGGCGGACACAAGGCCCGCCGCTACGCGGAGTTATCAAATGGCGACTTCATTTGGTGCCATGTCCAGTGTAACTGTAGTCAACTTTTGAGACAACCTCGGGTCACCCGACACCACCAAAATCGCCAGTATTCTTTTGAATGCAACTTAGTATTAGACGCTCAACTAGTATCAATATGCAGAATCGCCGCTGTGAGGTGGTTTTTAATCGGGGTGGGAAAGCTCAAGTCCGGACAAAGAAAAAGTCCTGATTGACACCCATTTGTTGCCTGCCATAGGAGCGATTAAGTCGATCTTCTGCGCAAAGAATTTTTCTGTGGGCAAATAGGAGACAATCATGTCTTTGACAAACATCACCCGGTAATGGGATATCTCACGAGCGACCGTGACGTGGGGCTGATACTCCTTGTACGGCGGGGGTAGACCGAGGCCTGAATAAAGGCGATAGTAGAGGTTGTTGAGGTCATTATTCTGTTTGACCTTCCAGTAAATCACAGGAAACTGAGGATAATAGTCGCCGATCGAATCCAGTTCAATCAATGTTGAGACCTGGCGGTCGGTCTCGGCCTTTATTATCCCGGCCATTTCGTCAAGAGACATGCCCGATTCAAAGGGAAAAACGAGCGTGATGTGAGAGGCCACCAGATTATAGATGGGGTCGTACTTCTCTCTCAGGGGGGCGATTATCTCATCCAGGTACGGCGGCAGGAAAATGACAACGGCATAACGGTTTTGCCGCCGTTCCTCCAGATTGTGAAGAAGGTAGTTGTAGTACGGGGTCACGTCAACTCCTCCGGCTACCGGTAAAAGACAATTTCAACTCGTCGGTTTTTGGCTCTCCCTTCAGCAGTTTTGTTGGTGGCTACAAAACTGCTTTCCCCTTGCCCAAATACCTTGATACGATATTCGGCCACGTCCAGCGCTACAAGGTAATCGCGCACACGGCGCGCGCGCTTTTCCGACAGAAGCCTATTGGCACGGGCTTTCCCTATGTTATCGGTGTACCCGTTTATTTCAAGCTTGATGTCGGGGACAAAATTCAGTATCCGCGCCAACTCCCTAATCTTCTCCAGGTTGACCGGATCCACCTCAAAAGAGCCGAGAGCGTAGTCAATGTGCAACACCAGCGGTTCGGAAAGAATAGGCAGGTCAATGCAGCCGTAGCGGTCAACTTCTACACCGTACAGCGTATTCGGACAGTCGTCGAGGCCGTCAGGAATACCGTCAGCGTCAGAATCAAACGGACAGCCGTTGGCGTCAACCTGTGCTCCAATCTGATTGAACGGGCAGTCATCGAGATAGTCGGGAACTCCGTCAAAGTCAGAATCAACCGGGCAGCCGAATATGTCGACTTTCCCACGGGCTCGCGGCTCAGTGTTCGGGCAGTCATCGCGGTCATCACTTACCCCGTCACCATCTGAGTCGACGGCGCAGCCCCGCCCGTTGACAATGACTCCCCGCGGAGTGCCGGGACAGTCATCGGCTTCATCCGGCACGCCATCGCCGTCGCGATCAGCGGTTGGTGTGATACTTGCTGGTGCCATCGACGTCCATGATTGTTCCGATTTCCATTGCTGTCGAGGGCTCGGCGGGCCGAATGAAAAACTCAGCATTAGCGAGGAACCCATTAGCCAGCGGGGTCGGGAGGAATTGATACCGGTCTGAAATTCAGCCCCGGCGGTCGTGAGATGGTCGACGCTTAGGTTCCATTTAAGCGACAGGCGATGCGAAAGGGCCAGTTCAATACCGCCTGCCGCGGTCACGAATATCTCTGAGGCCGAGTAATCAACGGTCTCGTTGCGCGCCCCGCGTACCTTCAGCGTGGTGTCGCCGGCAGGGTCAACGTATTTCCAGATCATTAACCCTCCGCCGAGACCAACTGTCACGTTCAGTATATTTTCCGGTGAGAAAAGGAGGCGGCTTACTCCCGCGCCAATTTTAGTGGCTTTCCATGCCGCGGTGGCGTTGTCCTTATCGATGCCAAAAGTGAAGCTCGATCTTACAGTAGTGTCGTTGTACAGTTTGTAGGTGGAGAGGTCAAAGTCGAGCAGCCATCGGTCATGGAATCGGTACGAGAAAACGGCGCCGTACCCATTTTGAAGGGGAAACTTGGCGGCGTCAGAGGAACCACCTGATAGAGTTGCCGCTCCTCCTTGGACACCAAGAGCATATTTATGGTTATGCGCACCGGCTGTGGCGGCCAGAAGAAGGCATGCGATTATGACGATAGCGCGAGGCATAGGCTACGTTACCGAGAAGACATTGTTGGGTTTCTCATTTCGCTTTGTGGGCGGCAGAGGTCCACATCTGCCTCGTCTCCGATTGTGTTGGTGCGCGAAGACATACACGAGCCACAGAGATTATTTTTCGTGTGGCGTCAGGCGACCCTGCCTGACGCTTTCTGTCGGGCGAGGCCGCCCGACAGCACGACCTAACAAAACGTATTCGCTTCAGTACAACTTCCTCACTTCAACGCCGGTGTAGTAATGCTTAAGAATCCTGTCGAACGCCCACCCGATGCGCGACAGACCTATCGCTCCACACTGGCACATACCGACGCCATGACCGTAGCCACTTCCCTTAAACGTGATCGTCTTGATGTTACCAAAACTGTCGCGGTCGATAATAATGTCAAAGCGGTCCGAGGGCAATATCAAATCCGGATTCGAGGTGCGCCCGATAACCCAGCGGATGCGGTCCTTTTGGAACTTGTAGACGTCGGAATCGGTGCGAATCAACAGTCGCGCCACTCTGCCGCCGGGGGTTCGTTCAGCGATCGTCAAATCACGTATCTGCCCGATACGCAAGTCCCGGCCACGGTCGCTGGCAAGGTGCTGCTCCACACGCCCTCTGAGCTGAAGCTCGGTGAAAACCTCCTGCCACCGGTAGTATTTCGACCAGGAGCAGGCGGTGCCGTCCTCCACTGCCTTGAGGTATGGAACTTCCTTTCGATCCCAGACGTGGGAGATATTGTCCGTCATCCCACCGCAGGTCGAATGGTAATAGGCATTAATCAGATCATCTTGGTAGGTGATGACGTATCCGACGGTGGCGTCGATGGCGCGGTTTATCAGCCTGTTTTCCACGTCGCTCCCCTCGTACAACTGATCGATAATGCTCGATTTCATGTCGTACGGTTCCCCCTCGTATTGCTTCAGGTGCGCCATGGCATAGGTGCGAGCGGCCACGGCCTGCGCCTTAACGGCTTCGATTTCCTCATCGGTCCGTTTTCCAATCTCCGGCGGAACCACCCCCCGCAGATAATCTTCCATGTAGACAATGTTTATCAACCGAATGTTTTGTCCGAACGGCAGGACCTTGATAATTCCCCGGTACGTTTTGTCGTTCAGTTGTACCCGGTTGTCCGTCCCCCGCGGGATGATATTGACCTCGTCAACCAGGGGCTGGATAAGGGCCCCATTGTGATTCTCAACGACGAGCTTGAAGCCCTCGTTTTTGACCTTGACAGGTCGCGAGGAGTAGTAGACGGTTTGTTCACCATGGGCAAGGCATTCGACGGCAAAAGAACGGGTGGTGGAAAGGACGGCCCGGTCGGTGTTCTCCTCAAGCAGCACGCGCACAAAGGGGATTCTGATAAAAGAACCCGGCTTTTCTTCCTTCAAACCGGGTACCGTGGCGCAGCTCCAGACTAAAGCTATAAGACAAAGGCCCGTCCCGATACGGGCGACAAACCGTGTTATCAATTTCAAGCTCAAGAGTCTGTTATCCTCTTTACTCATCTTCTCCGATTCACAGGCGGTTGCACGATTCTTCCTAAAACGGGCGAGGCCAAGCCGGTTTTATTCTTTCCTTGCAGGTTCAGGGGCTCAGACCGAAGACAGGCCTCGCCCATAACTGCGTATGCGGCGGCTTCGATAAAATCGGCGTTGATTCCCAACTCGTCGGCGCGATGAATCTCCATCTCAGGAAGCCGGTGTCTGAGCCTGTTGACGAGAAAGTTGTTCTTTCTACCGCCGCCGGTCAAATATAATTTCGAGAGTTTTCTGTCCCGGTCAAGCAGGGGGCGAACTTTCATAGCTGTCGCCATGGCAGTAAGCTCCGCCGCCGTGGCCAGCATGTCCTCTGGAGTTAAACCAAATCGCTGGCCGAAATCGAGTATCTCGCGCACCATGATCACGCCAAAATCTTCTCTGCCTGTGGAGATGGTTTTACCGGAGAAGAATGAGTTGGCCAGAAGCAGCGTCAGCAGCCTCTCCGATGCTTTCCCTTTTGAGGCCCGCACCCCCTTGCGGTCATACTTCTCGCCATACAGCCGTTGCGAGAGAACGTCGCTCAGGCTGTTTCCGGGACCGCAATCGGCGGCGCTCGGCTTCAGCCGCAATTTTTCCTTCGGGAAATAGAAGTAGTTGGCGATACCGCCGATGTTGACGATCAGCCTCGACTCCGTGCTCGTGGCCAACAGGCGCTGCATAGCAGCTGCTGTGATAGGCGCTCCTTCGTTACCTACGGCGACATCCGCCTGCCGAAAGTCAGCCACAACCATTTTTCCGGTCGCAGCGGCAATACGCTCAGGTGCCCCAAGTTGAAGAGTGCCGGCAACCGAGAATCGCCAGATTTGCACTTTGTGCGGCAAGTGCCGAATTGTCTGACCGTGAGAAGCTACAACATCCACCCGTATGTTGTTTTTGGCCAGCTTCCTGACGTAGGCCGAAGCCGCCCGGCCAAAAAACTGCCCCAGCAGGCTGTCCAGATGAATGACTATATTCAGATCAATCGTGCTCGAATCGGCAACTTTCAGCACCAGCTGGCGCAGTTCAACAGGATACGACTTGGCGCAACCCGCGAGATATTTGACGGGGGCGCCTCGTTTCGTGCGCGAGATGCGCACCGCCGCCATGTCGAGACCGTCGGCTGAGGTGCCTGAGTTGAGGCCCAAAATGACCAGGGTTTTCTTATTCAGAGCTTTTTTCAGAGACATACTTCTAAATCAATCAGCGCGGGACGGGGCTGTCCAGTTTGAACTTCATGCCGGAGATACGCCCCAGTGAAAGTTCGAGACGCTTGGGCGTGATCTCCCCTTCTTTGACAGCATCAACGAAATAGTCGTACGCCGCGACGACCTCCTCCCAATCCTGCCCGAATAGAAGAATGTCGTGGCCGGCGTTAAACGCTGCCACGGCGCGCTCTCCATAATGGCCCAGCGGTTCTGCTCCCCTCATCGTCAGGTCGTCAGTGATGACCGGTCCGTCAAAGGCAAGCGTCTGCCTGATCATGGTAGCGACAATCTTGCGTGAACCGGTGGCCATCCGCTCGTCAATCTTGGGCAGTCGGATATGCGTGGTCATGACCATATCAGCCCCGACGCCGATGCCGGCGGCAAAGGGGACCCTCTCCCGCTGCTCCCAGATAATCCTGTCGAAATCGGCGCTTGTCGTCTGCTGGTGGGGGTCGAGCGAGGCGGCTCCGAGACCGGGAAAGTGTTTCAGGCAACTGAGAAGCCCTGCTTTCTTTGAGATCTGAACAGCCCGCTCGACAAATGGCGTTACTGTTTCGGGGGACGTACCGAAGCAACGGTCTTCAAGGCAGCGGTTGGTTGTGTTGAGCTGAATGTCACATACCGGTCCAAGATTTACGTTGATACCAATCGACGCCATGAATACAGCGGATCGGGTGTAGTCTTCCTTGAATTGTTCGAGCTCATTGTTTCGGCCATACTCGGCGGCAGCACGGTATTCCGCCGGAGCTCCCCTGAGACGGCAGACCCGTCCCCCTTCCTGATCGATGGCAATAAGGGGGGACGAGGCACCATATTGAGACTTTATGATCTCTATGTTTTCCCTCGTCACTTCATGAGTCCGGCAGTTCTCCGCAGACAGAATTACACCACCGATCTGCTCCTCGGCCAGGAATTCAAGAAACGGTTTTGGCGGCCTTTCACCGTGGAAACCGATGATGAACAACTGGCCGATATTCTTTTCAACTCCTCTCATACATTTACCCATGCTTTGACTTCGGTGTCACCACCTCAGCGTGTGCTTATATGACACGGACGAGGTTTCTCCCTTCCCCTTTCGCTCGGTACAGAGCCTGGTCCGCTACCGAGACAAGCTCTTCTTGTGACTTTCCGTTCTCCGGGAACGAAGTGACACCGACCGAGACGGTGATTTTCAACCTACCTGCCTTTTCTACGTCAATGAGAGCGCTTTCCACCTGCTCACGTATACGCTCCCCGATGACGGCTGCTTCGCGCTGTGGGGTCTGGGGTAAGATAACAGCAAATTCTTCGCCCCCATAACGTGCAAATATGTCCACATCGCGGATACAGTCTTTAATGATGCGGGATAGCTCTTTGAGAACAATATTGCCGCTTTCATGGCCATAGGTATCATTCAGTTTCTTGAAGCGGTCAATGTCTACCATAATCAGCGAGAGAGGAAGACTATATCGAATAGCGCGCCGTTTTTCCTCCTGAAGCTTCTGTATAAAATAGCGATAGTTGTACGTTTCCGTCAACTCGTCGATGATAGTGAGCTCTTCGGTTCTCTTGTGCAATTCCGCGTTCTCAAGGGCTAAGGCAGCAGAGCGGGCGACAATGGACAACATCTGAAGATCGCGTTCAGTGAACTGGTTGACATCGTTGGACTCGGCCGTCAAAACGCCGGAATTCTGGCCGTGTGACGTCAGAGGCACCAGCATTAGCGACCGAGCCTTTTCACCAAGCGGTTCGTAATCATCACGACCGGCTATGTCCTTGATACGAATTGCTTCCCCGTGGTTGCATACTTTCCGGGTCAGTTCCATCTTACCGGGATCAATCGCCTTCGGATGAAAATTTCTTCGCCCGACCATCATGCGAGCCCGGTAGTAAAGGTTTCCCCGCCTGTCCTTGAGAATCATCGAGGTGTAGGGATATTGTAAGAGGCTGCTCAGTATCCTCATCACCCCCTTCACCACGCCGTCGGTATCTAGAGTCGAGGCTGGGATTCGTGAGTTCTCGTAAATCATTTCCAGTTGTGCCTGGGATTTCTCCAGCTCCGAAGTTCGCCGGTTCAGCGTGTCAAACAGCTTGAGAAGCCGCTTTTCCGAGCGCCGCATATAGTCCGAGGCATAGGAAAGGCCCAGGTAAAAAACAAGAAGGAACCCGACGCGTATCGAAATATCAAACAAGTTGTTCAGGGTTAAATCGCGGTAAATCGCTCCTACATATGAAAGAGTAGCCAGCAACGTGATCGCCGTGGCCAACCAGAATCTTAGAACATAGGTAGCAACCGCAATTGTTAGAAAAAACAACAGGTAAAAAGAAGAATGCAGCCCCCCGGTGTAGAGGACGAGTGAGGGCACAAGGATAATATCGTAGACAATGGCTGACAGGTAGGCCAGCTTTATGTCAAATCTGCCCTTGATAGCGGCGTAGAACACCGCCAGGTGAACTGAGAAAGTACCTAAGATAAAGTAGAACAGATAGGCATCCTGCTGAGGATACTCTCCCAGAAAGGCGTACCAGGCGATGCCGGTCAGCGCCATTACCCGGGTTAACAGGTAGATGGAATCAACACGGGGAAGGAGAGTCTTATTTCTGTCTAAAAACAGCTTCATACACGGTATCCGAGTTATAACCATTATATCGGCTATCGTACACGGTTGTTTATGAGGCGGAAGAACTTAGGCAGACAAAGGGGAGCGTGGGTCAAGCTCGGCGGGGAACGAAAGCTTCCATATCGACAGCCCAAGAACTCCAAACGCCAGCACGAGCAACAGAATGTCAGTAACAGCCAGCAGCGTGTTGCCGGTTGGGATATATTTGACAACAAGGGAATAGCTCAGTGAGGCAATTGTCGTGACAAGCATTGCCACCGCCGGAATGACAGTGAACCAGCTCCGCTTTCCTGCCCGGTGGAGCCAGGCACTGACAGCGATCAAAGTAAGTGCGGCCAGAAGCTGGTTGGTTGACCCAAACAGCGGCCATATCAGCTTGTAACCGTTCGTAAAGGCAATCAGCAGCATGAGGAAAACAGACAGGCCGGAGTTGAACCAGAACTTCATCATGTACTTGGGCGGGGTAGCGAAAATAACCTTCCACAACTCCTCAAAAAGATACCGATTCAATCGTACCGCCGAGTCCAGGGTCGTGATTAAAAACCCTTCGACCGTCAGAATTCCAAAAACTGTGGCAACGGCTACTGGTATACCCAAGGCGCCGTTGAGCAAGTGCCCCACCGACAAGGCAAAGGCTAAAATCGGGTTGCCGCCGCCGACTTGCGGCCAGGTAATAGCCATATACTCCTTAAAGTTCAAAGATGAGCCAATAGAAATGAGAACAAGCACTGCAAGCACGCTTTCCAGCAGCATGCCGCCATAGCCGATTGTTTTAGCCTGGCTCTCTTGTGCCAATTGCTTAGATGATGTCCCCCCGGCGACGAGGGCGTGGAAACCGGAAATAGCCCCGCAGGCAATCGTGATAAACAAAAATGGCCACACCGGCCCCATCTTCTGCGTTCCCACAGCGATATTGGACAAAGGCGCGGTCACGGCCAACCCGTGTACACCAGACACGACAATCCCGGCGATCATGGCTGTCATTCCGAAATAGAGAATCTGAACGTTGACAAAGTCTCTCGGTTGCAGGATAATCCAGACCGGCAAGCCGCAGGCAAAGAATGTGTAAACGGCGATAACGATCATCCACCATGATGGGGACAGCGTAACGGGGTGATGAAACCCAAAGTATATGGAGAAAGCGCCAACAGCAAAGGCAATCAAGTAGGCCAGCCAGGTCTTTAACCCTTTCTTGGTTACAAGGAAGCCCAATAAAGGTGCCAGAACGGTGATCACGATCACCGAAGTGGAAGCAATGCCGCCGACGATTCCGCATTGCTGACCGTCGACTACCTTTGTTCTCAACAGTGTCTGTCCGGCGCTGAGCCCAAGCCTTTCCAGTGGCCACAGAGACGTTAACGAGACAGCCGTTAGAGAGAGGAAGGCGGACGTGACCAGGACAATCAAGATGATGGTGAAAATAATAAAGAGTAAAAAGCCGGTTGGTCCCAGTGCCTTGCGTGCGATTTCGGCCATGGAGCTGCCTCGCTCACGGATTGAGGCAAACAGCGCGACAAAATCATGCACAGCACCAAAAAAAATAGCTCCCAGCACGACCCATAGCCAAGCCGGGCCGATGCCGTACAGAATGCCTAATGTCGGCCCGACAATCGGACCTGCTCCGGCAATAGTAGCATAATGGTGTGCGAACAGTACTGACGGCCGAGTGGGAACAAAGTCTTTGCCATCGTTCATTTCAACTGCCGGTGTGGGACGACCTGCCTTCTCACCTATAGCGCGCGCTATAAAACGGCCGTAGAAACGAAAAGCCAATACAAAACAGGCTATGGCAGCCAGCAAATATACCAGGACATTCATTGCAGGTCTATCTGTCGAAAGCAGAATTCACACTTTCATATCGTTATGGACAATAAACGGGGCATTACTCCTTTTTGCAAGAGGATATCTTGAGAGGTGCGGCAGGTGGCCTCCTGTTTGCGGTGGCAGGCGTAGCCTGTATTTTTATCTATAGCATTTACTGCGGTCATAAGTTATATATTGGGCAACCTAACGTGAATATTGTCGTTAAGGAGATAGAGAATTGAGGAGAATACAATGAAATTATCGCGACCGAATGGCAGTTCGCATTATGCGTCGATTCTTGTACTTGTCATCCTGCTGTTTGCCGGTTACGCTCAAGCCACAAGTATTCAAGGCGACGAGAATATCCACATTTCCAACCTGCATGAAATCGACGATGATCTCTATGCCTTCGGCAAAAACGTCACCGTCGACGGCCTTATCAAAGGTGATCTGGTGGCCGGAGCTTACGAAGTGTTTACTAATGGCGAGGTGACTGAGTCAGAAAATGTTTTTGCCTATAAGCTGCACCATACCGGCACCATCGGCAATTCCCTACGGGCTTTTGCCAACACAGTGATGATCGATGGCAAAGTAAACCGCTCTGTGATAATTTTTGCCTACGATGCTCATATCGGCAACGGTGCTGTGATCGAACGGGACGTAGATATCTTAGGCTTCACTGCACGTATCGATGGCACCGTGGGAGGTGATGCCACCATTCGGACGGCCAAAATCGTTATCTCCGGGGAAATTGGGGGAGATGTCGACATTGAGGCTGAAGAGATTCGTATCTTGCCGCCGGCTGTCATCAAGGGGAATCTTACCTACACGTGTGAAAAAGAAGCGGAGATTGACACTGCCGCCGGTGTGAAGATCCTCGGCGAAACCCGATGGGAGCAGCCGGACGAGGAGAACGGCGAGGAGGAAAAGACCGGCGCCGCCGCTTTCAAGGCAGTGATATTTAAAATCTCCAAGATGCTGGCGGCGTTCCTGTTCGGGATTATAGTTGTTTACCTCTTCAGGAGGCACGCTGAAGTTTCCTTCCACCAACTACGCACGCGCTTTTCCGTCTCCTTTGCAACTGGTTTCTTGTTACTTCTTATTCTGGTAGTGGCCCTTCTGATTCTGGTAATTTCTGCCATTTTTCTCCTCGTTGGTCTGGCCTTGATATCGGGCGAGCTGGCGCCGCTGGGAGCTCTGGTGCTCGTGCTGTCAATGCTAATGGTGCCGATCACCGCCTTTACCACGGTTTCCGGCGGGATCATCTTTTACTCCGGCAAAATCATGTTTGCTTTCCTGGTCGGTTACCTGCTGACGAGAATCTTCAAGTCGGAGGTTGCTTTGTTGGGCAAAGCCCAGTTGCTGTTTGGATTGATCGTACTGGCTCTGTTGTTTGCGGTGCCCTATGTCGGCCTTCTGATTTATCTGTTGGTCAGCATAGCCGGGGCCGGGGCAATTGTGCTGGGGATCAAAAGATGCCGCGCCGAAGTGGGCCGGCCCAAGGGTGACAGCTCAACGGTGGCTGGACGCGGTTAGTGTTCGTAGAGAAAGAGTCCCCGACTCCTGCCTTTATTTAGCTCGAACGGAGCAGAAGTGGACATCTGCCGCCCACAAATGTATGAAACCCCACCGCCAGACAAAAGCCCTGCCCTGACGGGGCGGTGGGGCACCCGGCAGTACAGTGATATCAAGCGTGGTGAGGCTGTCCCACAAGTGGTGTGGACCCGCGCAGGGGTACAGACCGGGCAGATAGGTAACAGAATAGACCAGGGACATAGGTAACAGGTTAGATAACGCAGGTATGCTGGGCATCTTCCCCATATTCTTCTTCTGCCATTACCCGATAAGCTGTGAAAACTCTTCGTACGGGATCACCGGCCAGGTTTCCGTTTCGAGAATCCCTTTGGTGTTGATTTCCGAGGCCACCTTGAAGGCCATAGTTTGATCGGGGGCATCAAACATCGCCAAAAGGTCATATCTCCCCAGAGTTGCGTAGAGTTTGAGCACCTTCACGCTGTTCCTGGTAAACACGTCAAGAGAGTCATTGATCTGGTGGGACATGTCGTGATGCAGCTTCTTGGCGTTGGGGTTAATAGTCATAGCCATAATAAACGATGCCATAGTCGCTCCTTTTGTTAAAGGTTACAGCGACACAATAGCAGACTGCCGGGCGGCAAGCAATCGTTTTGTGCTGTTATTCTGGAGACGGCAAGGGCTCAGCGGCGCGGCCGGTGACCATCAAGAGATCGTCCCCAAAGGTATTATTTGTCGTCTCAACGCATCAGCGTCTACAAAGACCGAGAGAATCGTATGCATCAAAGGGTGGCATCCTCAAACTACCAATAGAGGCGGTTTGTCAAGAGGGTAAACTACCCCATCACCCTCACACTGACCGGTGGCCCACAGCTTGCTGTGGGTACTTTCCCAGTTACAGATGTAGCCCGCAGCCAACCCCCGGGCGGGATCTTTGTGGTTGTCTGTCATGCTACTATACACACCGGGGCAGATGTGGACATCTACCGCCCACGCAAGCACAAAAGAAATAAGAGTAGCTTGCTGCTACCGCTTGGTGAAACGAAGGGCGGAGAAGCTGAATATGACGACGGCGAAGATTGTCTGGGCCGTGATCTCAGGCAGGAGATCGAAGAATCCGGCCCCTTTCATCATGATCCCACGCGCAATACTCAAAAAGAAACGCATCGGGTTGAGGTAGGTGACGTATTGCAGCCACTGCGGCATGTTGGCAATGGGGGTGAAAAAGCCGGAGGTCAGAATGGCGAAAATCGAAAAGAACCAGGCGAAAAACATCGCCTGTTGCTGCGTTGTCGTCACCGTTGAGAAAAACATGCCGAGGCCTAACGTGGCTAGAAGGTAGACTGCTGCCAGCACAAACAGCAATACCGGCGAGCCGATAAAGGGGATACCAAACCATAACACACCGATAGTCAGAACGAATACCATCTCAAATAGGCCTAACATGGCAAATGGGGTGATCTTCCCCAGCAACAGGGTTATCGTGGAGATCGGCGTCACCAGCAGTTGTTCGAGTGTCCCCCGCTCATGCTCGCGCACGATGGCCATCGAGGTAAGCATAACGGATAGCATTGTCAGCAGAGCCGCCACGATGCCGGGAACCATGAAGTAAACCGACTCAGCCTCCGGGTTGTACAGAATCTGCCGCTTTATTTCTACTGGCGGATGCAACTTGGTCTGCTCTTGCGAGAATTTCTGAGCGATTTGAGCGGCATAGCCGAGTCCAATCAGAGCAGAATTGGAGTTGGCGCCGTCGGCCAGAAGGCCGACTGTGATCTTTTCTCCTTTGACGATCTTCTCGGAGAAATCTTCTGGAATGACAAGCGCCATCTCGCTTGAACCGTCCTTGAATCTATCCTCAAGGTTCGTAAGCGATGTCTCAGTTCGTCTCGGTACAAAGTAGTCGCCAGCCCGCATGGCGCTGACAAACTCACGGGAGAGCTGACTGCGGTCAAAATCATAGACGTCAAGCGCAATCAGTTTAACCTCGGTATTGACAATATAGCCAAAGAGGATAAGCTGGATCAGTGGCATGGCAAATATCAGACGCAGCATGTTCCGATCACGGAAGATCTGCAGAAATTCCTTTTTCACCAGTCCGACAAACGCGCGCCACATGGTTAAGCGACCCTCGTGCTGAATTTACGCGATGCAACCGCCATGATAACAGCCATCAGCAGCAGCAGCGATAGACCCTGCCCGGCAAGGACGCTCAGCCCGGCCCCTTTGAGCATGATGCCCCGGATGATAGTGACAAAGTATTTTGCTGGAATAATATAGCTGAGCAGTTGCAGCGCTATCGGCATGTTCTTAATTGCAAAGATGAATCCGGACAGCATCACCGACGGGAGCATAGTCGTCATAGCGGCAAACATCATCGCCACCTGCTGCGTCTTGACCAGTGATGATATTAAAATGCCTATCGAGAGCGAGGCGGATATATATATGAGGCCGAATCCAAGCAGCAATAGATGAGAGCCGACAAAAGGGACACCGAAAATCACCTTGGCAAATACGAGCACGAGAATCCCATCAAGAAGGGCAACGATAACGTAGGGAAGGATCTTTCCCAGCAGGATTTCTATCGGTTTGATAGGAGCGATGATAAGCTGCTCCATGGTACCGGTCTCTTTCTCGCGGGCAATTGTCACCGAGGTGAGCAGCGCCGAGATCATCAGCAGGATTATCGCAACCAGCGCGGGAACGAAGAAATGCGAAGATTTCAAGTCGGGGTTATATAAGACCCGCGGCGAGATTACTATGCCCGGCAGATGGACATTTGGGTCAAGCCGGTCGACGAGGAATTGTTGCAGCAACTGGTTGGAATAGTTCTGAACGGCGGCGCTCATATTGTTGTCCGACCCATCAACGATCAGACCAAGCGAAAACGTCTCATGTCTATGCAGAGCCCTTGTAAAACCAGGTTCGATAACCAGGACAGCGTGAGCCTTTCCTGACTGTAGGATCCCTTCTGGTTCACGATGATCAACTTCGCTATTAGGTCTGCTGAAGTATTTTGAATGGTACAACCGATTAGTGAG